>Ga0156285_1020_pt1 | contig 76567 bp, 69 predicted proteins | sample RifCSPlowO2_12_FD_107934 | JGI IMG/M metagenome (GOLD analysis project Ga0156285, IMG submission 107934) | Betaproteobacteria bacterium RIFCSPLOWO2_12_FULL_68_20 | reverse complement strand
AAGGGCGACTGGCAGAGGATGAGCGAGATCCAGTACGGGCGCATCCCGCAGCTGGAGGCGCAGCTCAAGCAAGCCGAGAAGGGCGACAAGGCGCCCAGGGCGAAGCTGGTGCGCACGCAGGTCGGCGCGGAGGAAATCGCCGAGGTGGTGTCGCGCGCGACCGGCATCCCGGTCTCCAAGATGATGCAGGGCGAGCGCGACAAGCTGATCCGGATGGAAGAGCGGCTGCACGAGCGCGTGGTCGGCCAGGACGAGGCGGTGCGCCTCGTTGCGGACGCCATCCGCCGCTCGCGCTCGGGCCTCGCCGACCCCAACCGCCCCTACGGCTCATTCCTCTTTCTGGGGCCCACCGGCGTGGGCAAGACCGAGCTGTGCAAGGCGCTCGCCGGTTTTCTCTTCGATTCCGAGGAGCACCTGATCCGCATCGACATGTCCGAGTACATGGAAAAGCACTCGGTCGCGCGCCTCATCGGCGCGCCGCCGGGCTACGTGGGCTACGAGGAGGGCGGCCAGCTCACCGAGCAGGTGCGCAGGAAGCCCTACGCGGTGATCCTGTTCGACGAGATCGAAAAAGCGCACCCCGACGTCTTCAACGCTCTGCTCCAGATGCTCGACGAAGGCCGGCTCACCGACGGGCAGGGCAGGACCGTCGACTTCAAGAATACCGTGCTGGTGATGACCTCCAACCTCGGCTCGCAGATGATCCAGAGCATGGCCGGCAGCGATTACGGCGTGATCAAGCTCGCCGTGATGGCCGAGGTGAAGACGCAGTTCCGCCCCGAGTTCGTCAACCGCATCGACGAGGTGGTGGTGTTCCACGCGCTCGGCGAGGAGCACATCCGCGCGATTGCACGCATCCAGCTCGGCGTGCTCAAGGCGCGGCTCGCGAAGATGGACTACGGCTTCGAGATCTCGGACGCGGCGGTGGCCGAGCTCGCCAAGGCCGGCTTCGATCCGGTGTACGGGGCGCGGCCGCTCAAGCGCGCCGTGCAGTCCGAGGTCGAGAACCCGCTCGCCAAGGCGATCCTCGAGGGCCGCTTCGCGCCGCAGGACACCATCACCGTCGATTGGCGCGGCGGCCGGATGGCGTTCGAGAAGGCCCCCGCCAGGGCCGCCGCCTGAGGCCTAGGGCGGCGCGGTATCCGCGCCGCGCCGGCGGTCGCGCCGCCGCCGCCGCTCCGCCGGCGGCTCGCCCGCGGCGGAATCGGCGACGCTCGCCGATTGCGACTCGACCACGAAGCGCTCGAGGCTCGGCTTCAGGCTCTCGGCGGTCCGGCGCATGCGCCTGAGGTCCCGCGCGATCTTGTCCACTTCATCGAGCGCTTCGCCGTGCACTTCTTCTTCCAGGCGCTGCACGGCGCCCTGGGCGAGGCGCAGCAGCTCGATGAGATCGCTCCCCGCATGCAGCACGCGGCTGCTCGCTTCTCCGATGGTCATGGCGTCGGCCTCCGTCACTTCGATGGAGTGCGCGCGCGAGCTCGAAGTTCCTCGACCGCCCCGCAGCGGCGGCCTTGCGCCGCCCGGCGTCGTCAGTCGGCGACTGCGGCAAGGCTCGGCTCAGCGGGCGCGAGCGCCCGGATGCGCCTGCTCGCCTGCAGCAGCTCCTCCCACAGGCCCTCGGTGTCCTTCCTGAACACGAGCTCCAGGTCCGCGCCGTGGACCGACCACAGGCCGCGGTCGATCTCGCTCTTCAGCTCTCCGGGACGCCAGCCGACGTAGCCGACGAAGTAGCGCGCCTCGTTCGGCGTCGCCTCGATGATGTGATCGATGGTGTTGGCGCGGAACGCGAGGTAGAGGTTCTTCATCAGCGGCACGGTTCCGATGCCCGGGTTGGCCTGCGTCTTCACCAGCGCGACCAGCGCCCCGCGCGAAAACGGGCCGCCGTAGTACACCGGCTCGGCCACCTTTTTCGACGGCTCGTGCTCGGGAAAGAGGCTCCCCAGTGAGCGCCGCGTCGGGCGGTTGAGGATCACCCCGACGTGCCCGCCGTTCGGCGCGGGCGCGGCGATCAGCACCGATTGCCGGTAGTCGAGGTCGCGGAACGCCGGGTGCGCCACCAGCACTAGGGCTTCATCCTGCTGAACCTGCGCGCCCGCGAGCACCGGGAGCACGAGCAGGCCACAAGCGAGGAGCCAGCGAAGCGCGACCACCATTGCGAACCTTTCCGGGCAACGATCCCGGCCGAAGTATAGCGTGTACGCCGCAACGCCCGTTATGAACTCCTCCCGCCTCGCGTCACGAAGCCGTGACTCGCGGGTCGATCCTTCTTGACATGGATCGGCGCCGCGCCCTGCGTGCGCTTGCCGAGCGCCTTGTCGACGAGCTCCTTCCACATGCCGCGCGTGTCCTTGCGAAACACCAGTTCCTCGGTCGCCGGCAGCAGGAACCAGCCGTCGCGCGCGAGCTCGCCTTCCAGCTGGCGCGGCGCCCATCCCGAGAACCCGGAGTACAGCCGGTAGCGGCGGTCCGTGCCCGCGAGCAGCGGCTCGATGTTGCCGGGGTGCATGGAGAGGTAGAGCCCCTTCAGGACGTGGAATGCGGGAGCCTGCGGCGGCTTGCCGGAGCGGAACAAGGCCACGATCACCTGGCGCATCACCGGCCCGCCGAAATAGACCGCGTCGCGGTAATTCCCGGCCGGTGCGTTTTCCGGCAGGAGCTGCGAGAGCTTCAGCTGCGTCGGCCGGTTGAGGATTACGCCGACGGTTTGCGAGTCCGGCGTCTGGGTGACGAGCACGACGGTCTGGCGGAAATTCGGGTCGAGGAGCCCCGGCTTGGCGACGAGCAGCAGGCCATTCGGCGGCTCGGCCTGCTGCGCCGCGGCGCAAGCCGGAAGCAGGACGAGAAGCGCGAGCGACCAGCGCGTCATGCGCCCATTATGATGGAACACCGGCATCACCTGATCTAGGTCAAGACGCCGGTCCCCCGCATGCGGCAATAGAACATAGGGCCGGCGCTTGCGCTGACCGTCGGGGCGCGGGCAACATCCGCCGTGCTGCCGCCGTGGGCGGCGGGCAGCAGTTTGATCAAGCTCAAGCAACCATCGTCGAAAGGGGAACACCATGGCCGAAGAGATCCGCGCCCCGCTGGCCGGCAACATCTGGGCGGTGCTCGTCGAGGCGGGAAGCAAGGTCGAGGAAGACGACGAGCTGGTGATCATCGAGGCGTTGAAGATGGAGAACGCGATCTTCGCGCCAAGAGCCGGCACGGTCAGCGAAGTGAGGGTCAAGAAAGGGGACAAGGTGGCCGAGGACGACGTTCTGGTCGTGCTCGAGTGACGAACTGCGAGGCGAGAGGCAGCCAGCGATGAATTTCGAGCTCAGCGAAGAGCAGCGACTGATCCAGGACACGGCGCGGCGATTCGCCGCCGAGCAGATCGCGCCGACGCTGGAGGAGGAGGAGCGCAAGCACGAGTTCAGGGCCGATCGCGTGGCGAAGATGGGCGCGCTGGGCTTCTTTTCCTGCGCGCTGCCCGAGGAATACGGCGGCAGCGGCATGGGATTCATGGAATCGGTGCTGATGGCCGAGCAGATCGCCAGGGTGTCGGCGTCGTGGCGGCTGCCCTTCAACATGCAGAATCTCGGTCCGGCGCTCGCCATGTGCAGGTTCGGCACCGAGGCGCAGAAGCGAAAGTACGTGCCTGGCTGGGTGGCCGGCACGCAGCTCGGTTTTTTCGCCATGACCGAGCCGAACACCGGCTCGGACGTCGCCAGCATGAAGACCCATGCCATCGACAAGGGCGATCACTGGGAAGTACACGGCAACAAGATGTGGATCTCCCAGGCGCAGGTCGGCGACGCGGGGCTGCTCTACGCCTACACCGACAAGTCCAAGGGCAACAAAGGCATCACCGCCTTCATCATCGAGCCGAAGAAGATGAAGGGCTGCAGCGCGCGCGCGATCGAGACCAAGCTCGGGCTTCATTGCGCGCCGACCGGCGAGTTCGTGTTCGAGGGCATGCAGGTGCCCAAGGAGAACGTGCTCGGCAATCCGGAGGACGGGTGGCGAATTTGCATGTGGCAGCTCAACCAGACGCGCCTCGGTTGCGCGGCAGGCGCGCTCGGCGTGGCCGGCGGCGCGCTCGATCTGGCGATCAAGTACGCCAATGAGCGCACGCAGTTCGGCAAGCCGATCTCGCAGCACCAGATGGTCCAGGCGCAGATCGCCGAGATGGTGGTCGAGCACCACGCGGCGCAGATGCTGGTGTACCGCGCCGCCTGGCTCAAGGACCAGGGCAAGCCGAACCAGTATGAGACCTCGGTGGCGAAGCTCGCCGCATCCGAAGCGGCGGTTCACGCGGCCAACGAGTGCATGAAGATCTACGGCTCGTACGGCTTTTCCACCGAGTTCCCGGCCGAGCGCTTCTACCGCGACGCGAAATCGCTGCAGGTGGTCGAAGGGACTTCGAACATCCAGAAAATCATCATCTCGGGCATGGCCTGCGGCCACACGCCCAACCGCGAGTAGCCATGAGACCGTACTTCGAAAAGATGCCGGGTTTCGGCAAGGAGCTGAAGGAAAACCGCATCGCGCGCACGCAGGAAAGCCGCGCCAGGCTGGAGGCGCTCGAGGCGGAGATCGCGGCGGCGCGCAAGGCGAAGGAGGGCGTCGGCCTGCCCGCGGCCGAGATCAACAAGCGCGGCGCGCTCACCGTCTGGCAGCGCCTGGAAGCGCTGGTCGATGCGGGCAGCTGGCATCCGCTGCACAGTCTCTACAACCCGCGCGACAACGAGGAGGGCACCACCAACGTGGTCGACGGCCTCGGGAAAATCTCCGGACGCTGGGCGGTGATCATCGGCTTCGACAACAAGGTGCTCGCCGGCGCCTGGATCGCCGGTCAGTCGGAGAACATCCTGCGCGTCACCAACCTCGCCAGGCGGCTGCACATCCCGCTCGTATGGCTGGTCCACTGCAGCGGCGTCAAGCTGCCCGAGCAGGAAAAGTTCTACGCCGACCGGCGCGGCGGCGGCACGCCGTTCTACCGCCACGCCGAGCTGGAGCAGGCCGGGATCCCGATCATCGCCGGCATCTACGGCACCAACCCGGCGGGCGGCGGCTACCAGGCCATCAGCCCGACCATCCTGCTCGCCCACAAGGACGCCAACCTGGCGGTCGGCGGCGCCGGCATCGTGTCGGGCATGTCGCCGCGCGGCGGCTTCGACGTCGCCGGGCTGGAGGAGCTGATCGCGCGAGCCCGCGACATCAAGGAGCGCCCGCCGGGGCGCATCGAGACGCACTATGGCGAGACCGGCTTCCTGAGCCGCGTCTATGACGACGAAGAAGGCGTGCTCGAGGGCATCAAGGAATACATGCGCGCGATCCCGGCCTACGACCCGATGTTCTTTCGCGTCGCCGAGCCCGCGGAGCCGCGGCTGCCGGCGGGCGACCTCTACCACCTGCTGCCCTTCAACCAGAAGGAGGGCTATGTCTTCGACGACATCCTGGCGCGGCTGGTGGACGCGAGCGAGCACATGGAATTCAGGCCCGGCTACGGCCCCGAGGTGTACACGGGTCTGGTCAAGATCGACGGCATGCTGCTCGGCGCGATCGGCAACCGGCAGGGATTGCTGCCCAAAGGCTATCCGGAATACGCCGATTACCCCGGCATCGGCGGCAAGCTCTACCGCCAGGGCCTCATCAAGATGAACGAGTTCGTCGTCCACTGCGGGCGCGACCGCGTGCCGGTGATCTGGTTCCAGGACACCACCGGTATCGACGTGGGCGACGCCGCGGAGAAGGCGGAGCTGCTGGGACTCGGGCAGTCGCTCATCTACTCGATCCAGCAGACCGACGTGCCGATGATGCTGGTCGTGCTCAGGAAGGGCAGCGCCGCGGCGCACTACATCATGGGCGGCCCGACCGCCAACCGCCACAACGCCTTCACGCTCGGGACCGCCGCCACCGAGATCTACGTCATGCACGGCGAGACCGCCGCGGTCGCCACCTACGCGCGCCGCGCGGTCAAGGAGAAGGATGCCGGCAAGCCGCTCGAGCCGGTCGCGCAGAAGATGAACGAGATGGCGCAGAAGTACTACGACACCTCGCGCCCGGCGTACTGCGCGCGCTACGGCTTCGTCGACGAGATCGTGAATCTCGCCGCGCTACGCGGCTACCTCAAGGCGTTTGCCGGTGCCGTCTACCAGAATCCGGAATCCATCTGCCCGCGGCACCAGCTGATGCTGCCGCGGATCATCAGGGGTTAAGACGAATCGCAGTTCGAGTCGCGATTGCGCCAGCCAGGCTTGCCGCGGCCGCCAATATAACCCGCCTGCACGCGCTGCTTCAGCAGTGGGCGCGGCCGAAAGCGCTCGCCATAAGCGTCGAACATGATCTGCTGCGCCTGCAGGCACAGGCTGGACGTCGTCAAATCCATCAGTTCGAACGGCCCCATGGGATGGCCAAGGCCGAGCCTGCAGGCGGCGTCGATATCTTCGGGCGTCGCAACCTCCTCCTCGACCAACCGCACCGCTTCTATCATGAGCACGTGCAGCAAGCGGTTCACGGCAAAACCCGGCACGTCCTTGATGACGATGGGCGTCTTGCCGACGTCGCGGCAGAACCGCATCGCGACCTCGACAGTTTTGACGGCTGTCTCGATGCCAGGCACGACTTCGACTAGCTTCATCCGCGATACGGGCGAGAAGTAATGCGTCCCGACAAAGTTGCGGCGTCGCGCCGCCCCGACATGCGACGCGAGCACAGCGATCGGGATTGTCGAGGTATTGGTGGCGATCAAACAGGAGGGCTTGCAGACAGCATCGAGCCGCGCGTAGACCGAAGCCTTCACATCCTCGCGCTCGAAGACGGCCTCGGTGACGAAATCCCGATCGAAGAAATCCGCCAGATCGATGGTCGTCGCTATGCGGCCGAGCGCGCCCTTGTCACCTGCTTGATAGAGGGCGCGCGCAATGCCCTTGTCCACGATTTCGCGGAGACGCGCGATGGCCACCTCGAGCGCTTCGGCAGATTGATCCGCCAGCAGCACCTGATAGCCGGCCAACGCGAAGACCAGCGCGATTTCCCGGCCCATCAAGCCCGCGCCCACCACGCCGATACGCTCCTTACGCTCCACGTACTTGTTCCTCCGAAACGCCTCTTGGCGAGCCGGGTGGCGGAGCTTTTCGACAGAGGCGCTATTCAGGCTTGATGCCGGCAGTCGTCAGGATCTTCCTGAACACCTCGACGTCAGAACGCACCGTCGCCGCAAACTCGTCGAGCGTGTTGCCGGTGACCTCCATGCCGAGCGCCTCGATGCGCGGCTTCACGTCCGGCGCGTGCATCGCCTTCCTGATGATCGAGTTCAGGCTCTCCGCGACCGGCCGCGGGGTGTTGGCGGGCGCGAGCACACCGAGCCAGGTATCGGGAACCGCGTATCCTTGCACGGTCTCGCCGACCGACGGCAACTCGGGGGCGGCGCGAGCGCGCTTGCCTTCGATAACTGCGAGCGCGCGCAGCCTGCCCGCGCGCGCGTGCGGCAGGATGGTGGTCGCCGTGAGGATCGCCATCGGAATCGATCCCGCGAGCACATCGTTGATGGTCGGGGCGCCGCCCTTGTAGGGCACGTGTTCGATCTCGATTCTAGCCATCTGCCCGAGCATGATGCCGCCCAACTGGTGCGTCGAGCCGATGCCGGTAGTGCCGTAAAACACCTTCCCCGGATTCTTCTTCGCGTAATCAATCAGCTCGCGGATCGAGTTCACCGGCAACGACGGATGCACTGCGATGACGTTCGGAACGACGGTGGCGATTATGATCGGCGTGAAATCGCGTACCGCGTCGTACGGCACGTTCTTCGAGAAGAACGGAACGATGTAGTGATTGATCGAGCTCATCACGATCGTGTAGCCGTCGGGCGCCGCCCTGGCGACGATGTTCGTGCCTAGCGTGGCATTGGCGCCGGGACGGTTGTCCACGATCACCGGCTGCCCCGTCAGTTCGGTGATCTTCTGGGCGAGCGGGCGGCAAAGCGCGTCGACCGCGCCGCCCGCGGCGTACGGCACGATTAGGCGGATCGGCTTCGAGGGGAACGTTTGACCGAGAACCAGTTGCGGTAGTGCGAGGAGCGCGATAAGCGCGATGCGCGACAGCAGTGTCATTTGGGACCTCCTTCGAATCAGCGTTGCGCGGCGGCTTTGCCGCCGCTCTTGAGTCCGTGCCAGATTTCCAACATCTCCCGGCGACGAACTTTGCCGTGCTCTCCTTTCGGAATCGAGTCCGCGAAAAATACGTCGCGCGGCACCTTGAATTTCGCCAGGCGCTCGCTGCAGTAGCGCAGCACCTCGTCTTTTCCCAACGCTCGCCCTTCCTTGGGAACGACGAAGCACACGACTTCTTCGCCATAGATCGGATCGGGCACGCCGAGAGCGGCACCGTCGGCGATGTCGGGATGCGATAGCAGCACGTTGTCAATCTCGGCAGGCGCGACGTTCTCGCCGCCCCGGATGATCAGGTCCTTCTTGCGCCCGGTGATGTAGAGGTATCCGTCCGCGTCGATGACGCCGAGGTCGCCGATGCGGATTCGCCCCGACGAGTACGGCTGCACGCTGCCGTCGGGAAGCAGGTATCCGATCGCGCGCTGCACCCCTCCGACCTCGATTTCCCCGACCGTTCCCGCCGGCAGTGCCTTGCCCGCTTCGTCCACGATCCGCATCTCGGCACATGCCGCCGGCTTACCGACGCTCCCGATCCTCGGGCTGGAGGGGGGCGTAAACGCCATCCAGCCGCCTTCGGTCGCTCCGTACAGTGTGACGATCGGGATGTCGTAGGTCTCGACGAATCTTTTTTGCTGCGAGGCCGGCAGCGGCGCAGTGCTGCTGGTGATGAATCTCAGCCACGGAATGTCGGACCTCTTCACCCGCTCCCCGGCGCTCAACAGCGCGTTGAAGACCGCCGGGATGCCGCCGACGACGGTGACCCGGTAATCCCTGATCCAATCGAAGAATCGGCTGCGCGAAAATTTCTTGGCGAAGACGACCGTCGCCCCCGAGAACAGCAGCGTCAGGCACCCGAAGCAGAACGGCGCCGCCCAACTGTAGGGACGGTACTCGAGCAGCACGTCTTGCGGGCCTATTTCGAAAATCGCCACCGCGTTCTGCGCGTTGGTCAGGAAGCCGCGGGACGAGTGGACGATGCCTTTCGGCTCGCCCTCGGTTCCCGAGGTGTGAAAGATCAGCCCGGCGCTGTCGCCGGTCGATACCGGCACCGGCGGGCGGTCGACCGGGTACTTCGCGATCGCCGCAAACAGGTCGGGGTCCGCGGCCGGACGCGCTTCTGCTTGCGCGGCGGAGCGCCAGTCCTCGTAATAGAACAGTTGCCCGTGCGCGCCACCGATCTCGCGGCCGGCCTGGCTGCGATGGCAAAAAGTCGCTTTCGGGCGCGCGCGAGCGAGCAGCTTCTCGATTTCCCCGTCCAGGTATTCGGGATTGAGCGGGCAGAACGTGGCCCCGTAGCGCATCGCCGCCAGCGCGATGATCAGGAACTCCAGCGAGTTCTCTCCAAGGACAGCCACCCGGTCGTTGGCCCTGAGACCCAGGTCGTCGAACAGCCGGCCGAGTTGAGCGGTCACGTCCAGCATTTGCCGGTAGGTGATCGCACTTCCCTGCTCGATGCTCCGGAACATGACCTTGTCTGGGTTTTCCGCGCAGCGTGACCGCAGCATCTCGTCCACGCTCTCGGCCGGCCCGAGCCGCGTCTGCGAAACCGTGGGGGCGGCGCCCATCAGCTGAAACCCGTCATGCCGAGATGGCGGAGATACTCGCTCTGGTGCTCGCGCATCGAGCGGATCTCCTCCGCAGTGAACCATTTCGAGAAATCGACCGCGTCCACCGGATAGCGCGTGCGCGCGAACTGGTCCTTCATCGACCAGGGGACGGTTGCGTCGACGCCGAGGCAGGTGCCGAAAGTCCCTTTGCCCTCGGGAACAGCCGCGGACGGCACGAACGCCTGGCCGCGGCCGCCTCCGCCGATCACGACGTCGGACTTCGGATCGACCCGTGTGGCGATCGCCCAGAGAACGCTCTCCGGCTGGTAGATATCGACATCCTCGTCGACGACGACCACAAGCCGCAGGCCGCGGCTTATCCCCATCGCCGCAGTGAGGATGTTGCGCTGCAGGCCCTCGTCGGTGGCCCTGCGCTTCTTCACCTGGATGATGACGCCGCCCCAGGTGATGAGCCCGGTCATGGAAGTAGCGTCCAGGGCGAAGCCGGGGGCGATGCGCTCGCACAGCTCCAGGTAATTGGCGCTGACGAAGGGGAGGTACGCCCAGATATTCCCGAAATAGGGGACGTAGTAATAGGGCTTGTCCGCCCGATGGGTCACCGCGGTGACTTCGAATTTTCTGCACCGATACGCGCGGCCTACGTAGCCGGCGTATTCGGGGTGGAACATGGCCTTGCCTTGTACCCCGAGCTCTTCGGCCTCCTCGGTCTCCCACACGCGCTCGTTGGTCACGATGTAGCCCTCGATCACCCACTCCGAGCGGGCGATCGCGTAGGCGTCCACGGTGCGCGCCCTGACGAGCTCGACCGGCGCCCCCTGCAACGCGCCGGCGAGTCCCAACTCATCCGGTGCGGTCGGGAAAATGATCGGGTTCAGCGAGCCGCCTGCCACGAACTCCACCATCGGCGGCGGGCAGATGTTGACCGTGCAGGGGATTTTTTCTCCGAAGTGCCGCTGGGCGATTTGATCGCCATGCCCGCCGGGAAACATGTTGATCGACGCGAAGTCCCGGCCGCGAAAGCTCATGCGGTAAAACGCAAGTTGACTCTTTCCATCCGCGTATTTCCCGCCGATCAGGTGCACCCCGGAGCCGAAAAAGCGGCCGCCGTCCACCGGCGTGTGCTTGACCATCGGGAAAAGCGCGAATGGATCGACGTCCTTCCCGGGGGTCACGATTTCCTGACAGGGAGCATCCGACACGATCACCGGCGCGACCGGGTGTCGCAAAGCCTCCAGGATCCGCTGCGCCGCCTCTTTCTGGGACTGCACTCCGAGGAGGCGGCAAACCCGGTCCCTGCGGCCGAACAGGCTGGCGACGTATCGGGCGTGGGAATAGCCGGTTATGTTTTCGGCAACGAACACCGGCCCGTCGTCGAAGGCCTTGTTGATGGCAGTCATCTCCAGCACCGGATCGACCTCGGCGCGAAGGTATTTGACCTCGTCGCCGAGCCACGCGAGGGTGCTGCGCAGGCTGCTCAGGTGCTCGCGGCGCACGATACGTCGATCAGATCGCCGGCTTGGTCCAGAAGTCGCGCGCCGCGTTGCGCCGGTTCTTTTGCAGCGCGTTCTTGTCGCGGAACGCCTCGAGTCCCGCGGTCGCATCGTGATCGCGCACCACGCCTCTGCGCAGAAGCTCGAACGTCCAGCCGGCCGACAACGCTTCCATCGCCTGCGCCGTGTACTGGTCGCATTCCACGCCCTTGTTGATGATGTACTTGAGTTGGCGCATGGTCTGCTGATTTTTCCTGCGCAGCAGGTCGATGAGCGTCCCCACCTCGGCGTCCAGGGCGTCGTCGGGCACGACGCGGTTCCACAGATGCCATTCCACCGCAGTCTTGGCGGGATGCAGCGCAGCGAGGATGTTGATCTCCTTGGTCCTGCGGCGGCCAATGAGACGCGCCATGCGCGTGGTGCCGCCCCAGCCGGGCGTGATGCCCCAGTCGGCCTCCGGCATGCCCCACTTGGCGCGCTCGGTCGCGATCACGAAGTCGCACGCCATCGTGAGCTCCAGGCCGCCGCCGACGGCGAATCCGTCGACCGCGGCGATTGTGATCTTGTCGAGCTCCTCGATGGAGTACGCCATGTCCTGGTAGAAGCGCGCGCGGCGGAAGGCGCGGTTCGAGTCGCCCCACTCCGGCAAGTTGAGAAACTCTTTCAGATCGTCGCCGGCGCAAAAGTTGCCTCCTGCCCCGCGGAACACCAGGATCTTGATCGATTCCGACTGGCGCACCTTCTCCACCGCCGCCACCAGCTCGTCGGAGACCTTGACCGAGAGGGCGTTGACGACCTTCGGCCGATTCAGCGTGATCGTCGCGACATCGCCTTTCTCCTCGTAGATGAGGTCGTCGAATTCGGCCTTGATCGGGGTCTGCATGGAAAACGACATTGGAACTATCTCCTTTTCGATGGTTATGCGATCGGCCTAAGGATTGATCGCCTGGACGCAAGGCGCAGTAGCGCCATCGGTTTGCCCTCCAGGTCTTGCCGCGACGTGACGATTGCGATCACACATCGAATATCGTGGCGACGATCGGCGACTTGATCTCGATCACAAAAATCGCCTCCTGGGTTTGGAGCTATATCGGCGCGCACGCACCAATGCACGTAACGCGCCGCTCGCTTGTGCTGCGGTCCGTGTTTATCTTACAATTTTGTCTGACAATGTCAATCGGGCTTTCCCCGACGGGCGAGCGCCCGCTCGGGTTCGAAGACGACTTGCTGATGGACGCCACGACGTCGAGTCTCTGCCTGCAAGCGCAGGAAATCATGTTCGATGCCTACGGGGAACGCTTTCGATCCCGCCGTCTGCTGAAGCAGCGCGTGCAGGCGGGGCTGGTGGGTGGTCGCGACCGCCCCGGCTGGCGCAGGCAGCCCGGGAGCGCCCGATGATTCCCGCCAGCAATGCAGCACTCGCCAATCTCGAGGCAGCAAGCGCGCCTTACAGGGTCTATCGCGCCATTCTCGAGGGACTATACCGCGGCAAATACGTAGCCGGTCAGCGCCTGGTCGAGGCCGACCTCGTGCGAGAGTTCAAAGTCGCCCGCGGATCGATCCGTGAGGGGCTGAACCGCCTTGCAGCCGAAGGCGTGGTCACCCTCAGCTTCAATCGCGGCGCCCAGATCCGCTTGCTTACCCGCGCCGAAGCCATGGACATCCTCGCCGTCGGCGAGGCGCTCATTGCGCTCGCCGCCAGATTGGCCGCCGGGAAAATCATGGTGGCGGATAACCGCAAGGTGCTGCGAGAGAGTTTTGACCGGCTCCTGGCTTTCAAGGCCGCCGGCGACTCCTTCGAATTCGCGCGGGCAAGGAACGCCTTCTATCGTGCGCTGGTGCATATCGGCGGTAATCGGGAATTGGCAAGACTGGTGCCCGGCGTTCAGATCAATCTAATCCGTACCCAATTCCGTGACTACCAATCAAGGGATGCACGGCTGCATGATTTCCAGCTCATCGCAGACGCGGTGTCGCAAGGCTCCGCACCAAAAGCCGCGTTGGCGGTGCGGCGGCATTTCAAATCAGTTCTCGCGGCGATCGCGGAACTTCCCGACGATGTCTTCGCGCCAGAACATTAGATGTTCGATTGACAATGGTCGTTCACGGTACCGTTGAGCTCGCGTACTTCCAGGCCACGGCCGCGATCGAGCCCGCTTTCATCCCGGTTTCACGCGCGTGCTTGTCGAATGCGGTGCCATCCAGCGAACGCTTGAGGATGCCTTGCAGGATCGCTGCGAGCCGAAACATCGCATAGGCGACATAGAACGACCACTCCGTGGCTCGACGTCGCGTCGACCGACGCGCGAACAATAGGCGCGCAAGTATTGGTTCTCGGACGGAATGCCGAGTGCCGCCAGCGGCTTGTCGGCCATGCCGCGAAACTGTTGCGCCGTCAAATGCCAGGGCAGCATGTGGTACGCAAGGTCCGCCAAGGGATGCCCGATCGTGGACAATTCCCAGTCCAGTACGGCCAACACGCGCGGCTCAACAGGATGGACGATCATGTTGTCCAGTCGTAGGTCGCCGTGAAAAACCGCCGACTCGTCCCCGGGCGGCATGTGCGCAGACAACCAGTGGATGAGCCGGTCCATAGCTTCGATGGGCTCCGTGGCGGCAGCCAGATACTGCTTTGTCCATCGCGCGATCTGTCGCTCCATAAACCGACCAGGACGTCCATAGTCCCCCAGTCCGACCGCTCCGACGTCCACACGATGCAGGGTCGCCACCATGCGGTTTACATCCTCATAAAGGGCTGTGCGATCTGCCGGCGACAGCTCAGGCAGCGTCGGGTCCCAGAAGATACGGCCCTCTACGAACTCCATGACATAGAACGGAGTTCCAATCACGCGGGGATCGTCGCAATAAGCCAGCACGCGGGGAACGGGTACGTCGGTTTCCTGCAGTGCCTTCAGCACACGGTATTCACGGTCAACGGCGTGAGCGGATGGCAGGAGTACTCCCGAAGGCTTCTTTCGCAACACGAAACGGTGCCCCGCACTGTCCGCGATGCGATACGTTGGATTGGACTGTCCGCCGGTGAACCGTTCGGCCACGAGCGCGCCACTAGTGCCTTGTACATGGCGCTCGAAGTACGCCGTCAGCCGGCCCAGGTCCGGATTGTCGTGCCCGTTCATGCGACGATCATCGACTGCTGGCGGTGGCGATCTGGTCATCCGGATTACTCTTGCCCATGATCATCGATCCCCGGAATTCCAGTCTGGAGCAGCTCGCGCCTAGATGGCGCTCACGCCGCCATCGACGGCGATCGTCTGGCCTGTGATGAAGCCGGAGGCGTCGGAAGCCAGCAGCACGGCTACGCCCTTCAGGTCCTCCGCGCCGCCGAGACGCCTGAGCGGCGTGAACTGCATGATGGCGTCCTTGTGAGTTTCGATCATCACCTTGGCCATCTTGCTCGGGAAAAAACCGGGTGCAATGGCGTTCACGGTGATGTTGTAGCGTGCCCACTCCGCGGCCAGGGATCGGGTGAAGTTCACCACGCCGCCTTTGCTAGTGTTGTACGCGATGGTGCACATAACGTCGATATGCGTGCCGGAAAGCCCCGCAATCGATGCGATGTTGACGATACGCCCGTAGCGGGCCGGAATCATCGCGAGATTGGCCGCAGTCTGGCTCAGCGCAAACACCGCAGTGAGATTCAGGTTGATCACCTTGTTCCAGGCTTCCAGCGGATGCTCTTCCGCGGGTGCGCCCCACGTGGTCCCGGCGTTGTTGACCAGGACGTCGAGGCGCTCAAATTTGGCGAGCACCTCCTCCACCAACGGTTTGGCAGCCTTCGGGTCCTGCAGGTCGCAAGCGGCCGTCATGACCTCGACGCCCTGCCTCTCGAGATGCGCTGCCGCTGCGTCCAATTCTGGCTGCTTGCGCGCGCTGATGGCGATCTTCGCACCCATCTCGCCCAGTGCTTCGCCGATCTGTAGGCCCAGCCCGCGCGACCCGCCAGTGATAAGCGCCACCCTGCCGGTCAGATCGAACAGTTGCCTTACACTCATATCGGCCCCCCGCAAACATGCCGCACGTGGTCGCACCAGTTTACCGCTCTGGTTGCCGACTTCACCGGACGGCGACGCCGGATGATCAACGAACCGAGAAGGAAGTGAGATGGAATTCAACTATTCACAGAAAGTGAAAAACCTACAGGCGCGCCTCAAGGGCTTCATGGAGGAGCACATCTATCCGAGCGAGGCACAGATCCAGCAGGACATCGACCAGGGCGGGCCGTTCAGTTATTCAATGAAGATCGAGGATCTCAAGCAGAAGGCCAGGGCCGAGGGCCTGTGGAACCTGTTCCTGCCCAAGTCGCATGGCGGCACGCTCACCAACCTCGAATACGCGCCGCTTTGCGAGATCATGGGCGGCGTGACGTGGGCGCCGGAAGTGTTCAACTGCTCGGCGCCGGATACCGGCAACATGGAAGTGCTGGTGCGCTACGGCACCGATGAGCAGAAAAAGCAATGGCTGGAACCGCTGCTGGACGGCAAGATCCGCTCCTGCTTCGCGATGACCGAGCCGGGAGTGGCTTCCAGCGATGCCACCAATATCCAAGCGTCGATCAAGCGCGACGGCAATGAATACGTGATCAACGGCCGCAAGTGGTTCTCCTCGGGCGCCCCCGATCCTCGCTGCAAGCTTTTCATCTTCATGGGCAAGACCGATCAGGACAATCCGGACCGGCACAAGCAACAGTCGATGATCTTGGTGCCGCTTGAGTCGAAGGGGGTGACGGTGATCCGCCCGCTGCCGGTGTTCGGGTTCGATGCCCTGGACCGCGTCTCGGAGGTCAAGTTCGAGAACGTGCGCGTGCCGGTCAGCAACATTCTGTTGGGCGAGGGTCGCGGCTTCGAGATTGCGCAAGGGCGCTTGGGGCCGGGGCGCGTCCACCATTGCATGCGCCTCATCGGGCTGGCCGAGCGGTCGCTGGAGAGCATGTGCCGGCGCACGATGAAGCGTGTGGCTTTCGGCAAACCGATATCCGAGCAGACGGTGACGCTCGAGCGCATCGCCGAATCGCGCATCCTGATCGAGCAGGCCCGCCTGCTGGTGCTCAAGGCGGCTTACATGATGGACACCGTGGGCAACAAGGTGGCGAAGGCCGAGATCGCGATGATCAAGGTGGCGGCGCCCAACATGGCCTGCCGCGTGATCGATTGGGCGATCCAGGCGCACGGCGGCGCGGGCGTCATCAACGACTTCGGCCTGGCCAGGGCCTACGCCAATGCGCGGATGCTGCGTATCGCTGACGGTCCGGATGAGGTCCACCGCAACCAAATCGGCAGGCTGGAGCTCAAGAAATACCTGTAAGCGACTGTGGGCGCGGGTACCGGCAGCGGCGCTCGCTACCCGCTTCCGGCCCAAGAAGCGGTTAGATCAACCCCATCCCCCTGCGCGCGCTACGGCTTCGTCGACGAGATCGTGAATCTCGCCGCGTTACGCGGCTATCTCAAGGCGTTTGCCGGTGCCGTCTACCAGAACCCGGAATCCATCTGCCCGCGGCACCTGATGATGCTGCCGCGGCTCATCAGGGGCTGAGCGGCGAAACTCCGCAGCGTCGCTGGTCATGTGAGCGGCTTCCTCGCGCGCACAAAGGCGCCGAAAAATCGCCCGTCGCCGTAGACGCGCGTCGGCTCGATGCTCGCGTCGACGAAGCCGGCGGCCTGCAGCTTGCCCAGATAGTCGCTCTCGTCCAGTGCGCCGGCAATGCATCCGGTCCAGAGTTCGAGGTTGCGCCGGATCTCGTCGGGTATCTCGCCCCGCGACACGACGTCGGACACCGCGAAGCGGCCTCCGGGCCGAAGCACGCGGAATGCCTCGGACAGGACGCGGTCCTTGTCCGCGGACAGGTTGATCACGCAGTTCGAGATGATCACGTCTACGGACTTGTCGGGCAACGGGATGTTTTCCATCTCGCCCTGCAGGAACTCGGCGTTGGTCACGCCCGCCTGGCGCTGGTTGTCCCGTGCCAGGCGCAGCATTTCTTCGGTCATGTCCAGGCCGTAGGCTTTCCCGGTCGGGCCGACCCGCTTTGCGGAGAGCAGCACGTCGATGCCGCCGCCGGAGCCCAGGTCGAGCACGATCTCCCCGGCGCGCAGTTGCGCGAGGGCGCTGGGGTTGCCGCAGCCGAGCGAGGCACGCAGCGCGGTTTCGGGGACATCGGCCATTTGCTCGGGCGCATACAGATGCGAAGTGATTGCATTGTCGCTGCCACACGAAGTGCCGCAGCAGGACCTCTCACCCGACGTCGCACTGCGCGCGGCCTCGGCATACTTGCGCTTTACTGCGTTGCGAATGTCGCTGGCATCCATTTGATCTATCTCCGCATTGGCTGAATCCTGACGATGTTTTCACGGGGAACGGCGCTCGTGCGGCAGCAGCATTCCTCGAAGAGAAATCCAAGCAGTTCCTGAAGCGTTCCTGTGTTCGCGGTGTACCAGAGGAAGGTTCCCTCGCGCCGCGCCTCGACCAGATCCTCGCTGCGCAACTTCTCCAGATGGTGGGAAAGGGTCGAATTCGGGATGTCGAGCTCCGACTGGATGGCGCCGGCCACCAGCCCCTCGGGATGCGCCGCCAGCAGAAGGCGCAGGATGCGCAGCCGCGGCTCGGTCCCCATCGCGGAGAACATGTCGGCGTAGGCGGCGACCTTGGAAACCGTAACCATGTTTCGATAATCGCGGAAATATGGAAATATGTCAAGCGATCCACCGCTCGCGAACCGTTGGCGGCTAGATCAGGCCCATGCCATTGAGTACCGACAGCATCACGGCGGCGGCCATCACCGAGCCGATCTGCCCGCCGGTGTTCGCTCCGGCGGCGTGCATGAGGAGGTAATTCCTCTTGTCGTAGCGCTGCCCCTGGACCTGCACCACCCGCGCGGCCATCGGGTAGGCCGAGATGCCGGCCGCGCCGACGAGCGGGTTGACCTTGCCGCCGCTCGCCCAGCACACCAGCTTGCCGAAGAGCACGCCTGCCACGGTGTCGAGGCAGATGGCGATGAATCCGAGCCCGAAGATCAAGAGCGTCTGCGGCGTGAGAAACGCCTTGCCCTCCATCGTGCCCCCGATAGCAAGCCCGAGGAACAGCGTCACTATGTTCGCGATCTCGTTCTCGGAGGCCTTGGTCAGCCGGGCGACCACGCCGCACTCGCGCATGAAATTGCCAAGCATGATAGTTCCCATGAGGGGCAGGCCCTTCGGCGCGATGAGCCCGGTCACCAGCGTCACGACGATGGGGAAAAGCAGCTTCGCGGTAGGAGAGACGCTCTTTTTCAGCGTGCCCATGCGCACCACGCGCTCCTTCTGCGTGGTGAGCGCCCTCATGATCGGCGGCTGGATGATCGGAACGAGCGCCATGTACGAATACGCGGCGACCGAGACCGCGCCGAGAAGGTGCGGCGCGAACTGCGAAGTCACGTAGATCGCGGTCGGGCCGTCCATTGCCCCGATGATGGCGATGCTCACCGCCTCGAGCTGCGTGAATCCCAACCCCAAAGCGAGCAGCAGCGTAAGGAAGATGCCGATCTGCCCCGCCGCGCCGAACAGCAGGATCTTCGGGTTCTCCAGCAGCACGCCGAAATCGATCATGGCCCCGATGCCGATGAAGATGAGCAGCGGGAACAGCTCGTTCGAGATGCCCATGTCGTAGAGGATGCGCAGCAGGCCGCCCTCTTGCATGAGGTCGCCGAGCGGGACGTTCGCGAGCAGGCCGCCGAAGCCGATGGGAACGAGAAGGAGCGGCTCCACCTGCTTCTTCACGCCGAGGTAGAGCAGCCCGGCGGCGACGAACAGCATGACCAGGTTCGGCAGCCCCTGCGATGAGAACAGCTCGATCCCGCCGCTGCCCAGCCCGGAGAGGCCCCTTAGGATGCTCTCCAGCATGTTCTTTTCTCCCTCGTTAAGGCTTCTTGTCGGTCTTGCTCTCTTCCGGTGAAAGCGGAAAGACCTTCTTCAGAAGGCTCATGACCAGGCTCAGGATCCAGAGCGTGAGAAAAGTACCGCCCACGCCGACGATTGTCATGGTGATACCGAAGGCCCAGTTGTCCATGGCGCTTTAGCTGAATCCCTGTATGCCCTGGCAGTAGTAGGCGTGCGCCGCATCGCGCACCATGCGCTCGTCTTCGATGAGCTGGCCGCTCAGCAGGAGCGGGTCGTCCCAGACGAACTGGGCCTTGGGCGGCCGGGCCTTGAGTGGAGCGTTCATCGTCCTCCGGACTTATGCCGCGTCGGGACGGCCAAGGAACTGAGTTAAATCAAGAAAAATCAGCTCATGCGCTCCAGGATCACGGCCAGTCCCTGCCCGACTCCGATGCACAACGACACCGCCGCGTACCGGCCGCCGGACTGCTGCAGCTCGCGCGCCACCGTCAGGGCGAGGCGCGCTCCCGAGCAGCCGAGGGGATGCCCGATCGCGATCGCGCCGCCGTTCGGGTTGACCCGCGGGTCCTTGAAGTCGACGTTCATCAACTTGAGGCAGCCGAGCACTTGGCTGGCGAAGGCCTCGTTGATCTCGATGACGTCCATGTCCTTGAGCGAAAGGCCGGCGCGCTGCAGGGCAAGCGGAATCGCGTATGCCGGGCCGACGCCCATGATGCGCGGCTCGACCGCGGCGCTCGCCGCAGCGAGGATGCGCGCCATGGGCTTCCTGCCCTTTTTTTCTCCCCAAGCCCTCGAACCGATCACCAGGGCGGCGGCGCCGTCATTCACGCCCGACGCATTGCCCGCGGTGACCACGCCGCCCTCGAACAGCGGCTTGAGCTTCGCGAGCGCCTCCAGCGTCGAGTCGCGCCGCGGGTGCTCGTCGGCGTCCAGCGTCGCGGGCGGCGCGTCCTTCTTGCGCGCCGGGAGCGCGACCGGGTGGATCTCGCCCTTGTAGAAGCCCTCGGCCTCGGCGCGCGCGTACTTCTGCTGCGAGGCGAGCGCGAACTCGTCGGCCTCGCCGCGCGTGATGCCGAAATCCCTCGCCACGTTGTCGCCGGTCTGCGGCATCGAGTGATCGCCGTACTGCTTGACGAAGCGCGGGTTCTGGAAGCGCGCGCCGATGGTCGAGTCGTACATCTTCGCCTCGCGGCTGTAGGGCGCCTCGGACTTTGCCAGCACGTACGGCGCGCGCGACATGCTCTCGACGCCGCCGGCGAGGTAGAGCTCGCCCTCGCCGCAGGTGATCGCGCGCGCCGCGTCCACCACCGCCTGCAGCCCGCTCGCGCACAGCCGGTTCACTGTCGCGCCGGGCGTGCTCGGCGGAAGGCCGGCGAGAAGCGCCGCGAAGCGCGCCACGTTGCGGCAGTCCTCGCCCGCCTGGTTGACGCAGCCGAGCACCACGTCGCTGATCTCGGCCGGATCGAGGCTGTTTCTCGCGACCACCTGTCGAATCACCTCGGCCGCGAGGTCGTCGGGGCGCAGCGGCGCGAGCTTGCCGGCGTGGCGGCCGATCGGGGTGCGCAACCCGTCGTACAGGTAGGCGTCGAGCATGGGGCTGTCTATTGTATTGGATGAGCGGCGGATATAATCGAGTTGCCCACCACCGGAGGAGGGGCTGGCATGAAATACCAGAAGATCCTTCTCGCCTACAACGGCTCGCAGGAAGGCAGGCGCGCGCTGCTCGAGTGCGCCGACCTCGCGACCTTCCTTGGCGCCGAGACGCACCTGCTCGCGGTCGCCAGCATGCCGCCGAGCCTGTTCCTCACCGAGGGCTTCGTGCCCGAGGAGCTGCTCGAGGAGGAGAAGAAGCGCACCCAGAGCATCCTCGACGAGGGCATCCGCACGCTGCGCGAGAGCGGCTTCAAGGCTATCGGGCACCTCGCGGTCGGCGAGCCGGTCGAGGAGATCTGCCGCTCGGCGAAGGAAGTAGGCGCCGACCTGATCGTGCTCGGCCACAACCAGACCACGTCGTTCGCGGCGCGCTGGTGGAAGGGCTCGGTCGGGGCGTCGCTGCTCGATTACGCGCCTTGCAGCATCCTCATCGCGCTCCACGGCTGATGCGCGCGGCCGCGCTGCTCGCCGCGCTGCTCGCCGCGGCGACGGCGGCACATGCGCAGACCGCGCAGCGCAAGCCGCAACCGGGCGCGCAGCAGCGCCAGGTGGACGACGGGCGCGCACGGGCTCTGCTCGCCGAGGCGCAGGGCGCCCTGACGCGCGGCGACTATGCGGCCACCGAGGCCGCCGGCCTGCGCCTGCTCGAGGAGAACGTCCGCACTTTCGGCGCCGACCACGCGAACGTCGCCGTGGCGCACCAGCTGCTGGGCGAGGCGCAGCGGCGCCAGGGCAAGTTCAACGAGGCCGAGGGCAACTTCCGTCGCATGCTCACGATCTACGAGCGTCGCCTCGGCCCCGAGCACGAGTACACGGCCGCGGCGCTGAACAGCCTCGCCCTGGTGCTGGAAAAGCTCGGCGACTATCCGGGCGCCGAAACGCTGCTCAGGCGCGCCGTCGGCATCCTGGAGAAGAAGCTCGGCCGGGATCATCCCGATACGGCGTCGGTGGTGTCGAATCTGGCGCGTGCGCTGGACAGCCAGGGCAAGTTCGCCGGCTCGGGCGCCGCGCCGAAGCCCGCGGGGGGGCGCGCCACCGCGGCCGGCGGCGAGGAGGCGCAGCTTGCGGCGCGCGCCGAGGAGGCGCTCAAGCGCGGCGAGTTCCAGGTCGCGGAGACGCTGCATCACCAGGTGCTGGCGATCCACGAGAAGACCCTCGGCCCCGAGCACCCGAGCACCGCGACCTCGATGTCGAACCTGGGCAACGTGCTGAGCCTCCAGGGCAAGTACGCCGAGGCGGAAAAGGTCTACCGCCGCGCGCTCGCGGTGCGCGAGAAAGTGCTCGGCGCCGAGCATCCGGACGTCGCCACCAGCCTCAACAACCTCGCCAACGTGCTCCAGGAGCTCGGCAAGGACCAGCAGATCACGGTGTCGGAGGCGCGCGCCCGCGTCCGCACCGGCGCCGCGGTGGGCGCGTTCACCGAGGTGGAGTCGATGTACCGGCGCGCGCTCGCGATCCAGGACCGCGCACTCGGCCGCGAGCATCCCTCGACAGCGGTGACGTACAACAACCTCGGCGTGATGCTCGCGCTGCGCGGCGATTTCGCGCAGGCCGAAGGCATGCACCGCGCCGCCCTCGCCACCATGGAGAAGGTGTTCGGCGAGCAGCATCCCGACACGGCCGCCGTGCTCACCTCGCTCTCGCTCGCGCTCGACCGCCAGGGCAAGAGCGCCGAGGCCGAGGCCTCGTACCTGCGCGCGATCGAGATCTCGCGCAAGGCGGGCAATCCGAGGAACCTGCTCATCAACGCGAGCCGCCTGGGCTACTCGCTCGCCAAGCGCGGCCGCAACCGCGAGGCGCTGCCGTACTACAAGGAGGCGGTGGAGACGCTCGATTTCCTCTACTCGCAGACGCGCGGCTACTCGGAGGAGACGCGCGCGACGTTCCTGCAGCAGTTCTCGGCGATCTACCGCGAGACCATCCGGCTGCTGCTGCGGCTGCACCGCGCGCAGCCCTCGGCCGGCTACGACCGCGAGGCGCTCGCGGTCGCCTCGCGCAACCAGAGCCGCATCTTCACCGAGATGATGCGCCAGGCCGACGTGGCGCGCTTCTCGGGCGAGCCCGCGTTCGTAGCTGCGCGCGAGGGGCGCGAGGCCCTGCAGGAGCGCCTCGCGCAGCTGCGCCAGGGCCGCGCCACGGTTCCGGTGACGCTCGCCAACGCCGCGCAGCGCGTCGCCGAGCTCGACGCGCAGATCGCTCAGGCCTCGAAGGAGCTCGCGGCGGCCGACGAGCGGCTCTGGCGCGAGTACCCGCGCTTCATGGAGCTGACGAATCCGCGCCCGGTGACCGCCGAGGATTTGCAGCAGCGGCTTCTCAGGGCCGGCGAGGTGCTGCTTTCCTATGTGCTGCTGCCGCAGGAGGCGCTGGTCTTCGCGGTCACTCGCGAGCGCTTTCGCATGGTCGTGGTCCCGGTGCGCCGATCCGAGCTCGCCGAGCGCGTGTACCGCATCCGGCGCGCGATCGACAAAGTGGCGCTCGGCGAGTCGGTGCTGTTCCTGCGCGAAATCGAGCCCGAGACGCTGCACTCTCTGTATCGCGACCTGTACGCGCCGGTGGCGGACATGGTGGCGGGTCAGGATAAGCTGCTGGTGGTCGCCGACGGGCCGCTGCAGACGATCCCGTTCGAGTTCTTCGTGACGAGCTATACGCCGGCCGAGCGAGCGGCGTTCGAGCAGGCGAAGAGCGCCAATGACGGCAGCGCAGAGCGCCCGTTCTTCGGCGAATACGCGCCGCTCTCGTATCTCGGCCGCAAGCACGGCATCGCCTACCTGCCGAGCCTCGCGGCGCTCGCCTCGCAGCGGCTCTATCCGAAGAACACCGCGCTCGCCAAGCTCGACCTGGTCGCGTTCGCCGACCCGGTGTTCGCCGCCGATGCCGCGCGCGCCATGCCCGGCCGGACAGTGAAGGCGCTCTCGCAGCTCAACATCGGCTTCGGCAAGGGCGCGGGCGGCGTTCCGGCGATCCCGCGCCTCGCCGAGACGGCAGAGGAGGCGAAGGAGATCGCGCAGGTGCTGGGCGGCAACACCCATCTCTACGTCGGCGAGCTGGCGCAGGAGCGCGTCGCCAAGGAGCTACACCTGCGCGACGCCCGTTACGTGCTTTTCGCCACCCACGGCTTTCTTGGCGGAGAGTACCTTGCGAGCGACCTGCCGCTGGAGGAAGGCGAGGCGCGCCGGCTCCCCGAGCGCCCGCAGGCCCAGCCGGCGCTCGCGCTCACGCTGGTGGGCGACCTGAAGGGCGAGGACGGGCTGCTCACCATGAAGGAGGTGATCGAGGACCTGGAGCTCAACGCCGAGCTGGTCGCGCTCTCGGCCTGCAATACGGCTGGCGAATCGGCGCAGGCGAACAACGGCGAGGGCTTCGCCGGCCTGACGCGTGCCTTCATGTACGCCGGGGCGAAGAGCCTGCTGGTGTCGCACTGGAGCGTGGACAGCCTCTCCGCCAAGGCGCTCATGACCTCGACCTTCCGCAACATCAAGTCCGGCATGCCGGCGCTCGCGGCGATGAACGACGCGCAGCGCCAGGTCGCCTCCGGGCGCTACGCCCGGGGCGGGTACCACTTCTCGCGCGCGCATCCGTTCTTCTGGGCGGCGTTCGTGTTCGTCGGCGATTGAAAGCGCTCCACAAGAAGCTCCTGCGCTGGCTCGGCGTGGCGGCGGCGGCGACCGGCCTCGCCGCCGGGCTGGCGCGCACCGACTGGCACCGCTCGCTCGAGAGCGTGTACTACGACAGCTGGCACGTGCTGACGGGGGTGCGCTACCAGCCCCGGAATACCGCGTTCATCACCGTCGACGACGCGACGCTGCTCGCGTACAAGGACGATCCGCTCGCGTTCTGGGCGCCGTACTGGGCGCAGGCGATGGACACGCTCGCCAAAGCGGGCGCGAAAGTGGTCGGGCTGGACTTCATCTACCAGGTGAGCGCCGAGAGCTGGCTGAAAAAGCTCAACCTCCCCGACAGCGAGATTTCGCGCAATTACGACTCGCCGCTGCGCGCGGCGCTCTCCTCCGGCGACAAGATCCTGATCACGCACCTGGTCGAGCTGCCGAGCGGCGAGCTCGGGCTGCTCGCGCCGCCCGACGATCAGCGCGTGCTGCTGCCCGGCGGGAACAACGATCTCGGCATCGCGAACCTGCATCCGGATCCGGACAAGCACGTGCGCAGCTTCTACCCCGTCATGGTCCCGGACCCCGCCATCCCGGGGCTCGCGTTCAACATGCAGCTCGCGCTGCGGGCGGCGGGCCTGGATCCCGCGCGCGACGAATGGACGATCGGCGGCGTGACGCTGAAGCGCGAGCTCAGGCGCTATTCGATCGGCTACGCGGGCCCGCCCGGCACCATTCCCACGGTCTCGATGCTCACGCTGCTGCAGCCCGACGCACTGGCGCGGCCGGAGGTGCAGGCGCTGAAAGGCCGCGTCGCGATCATCGCGGCCAACAACGTCGGCACTTCCGACCGGCACTTCACGCCCTACTCGCGCGGCGCGCGCGCCGACCAGATGGCGGGCGGCGAGATCCACGCCAACATCGTGGAAACGATCCTGACCGGGCGCTATCCGCGGCCGCTCCCGGTCGCGGCCGAGATCGCGTACGTGGCGATGCTGCTCGCGTTCTCCGTGTGGTTCTTCCTCAGGCTGAGCGTGGGCGCCGGGGTGCTTCTGGGCGCGGTGCTGCTCGTCGCGGTCGCGCCGCCGGCGTATCTCGCTTTCCAGGTCGACTGGGTGCTCCCGGTCGCCGAGCCGCAGGCCGCGCTCGCCGCGGCCTTTCTCATGACCCTCGGCCTGCGGCTCACGGGCGAGGAGCGCGAGCGCTCCAGGATCCGGCAGATCTTCGGCCGCTACGTTTCCGACGAGGTGGTCGCCAAGCTCCTCGCCGAGGAGCGGCGCCCCGACCTCGGCGGAGAGGCGCTCACCGTGACCGTGCTTTTTTCCGACATCCGCGGCTTCACCACTATCTCGGAGAAGCTCACCGCGCACGAGACGGTCGAGATGCTGAACGCGTACTTCACGCGCGTGTGCGAGCCGATCCTCGCCCAGGGCGGCACGGTGGACAAGTACATCGGCGACGCGGTGATGGCGGTGTTCGGCTCGCCGGTCACCTACCCGGACCACGCGCGCCGCGCGGTGCGCGCGGCGCTCGGCATGGCGAAAGAGGCCGCGGGTTTCACGCAATGGATGCATGAGCGTTTTCCCGATCGCGGCCTGGCGGAATTCGGGATCGGCGTGGGGCTGTTCACCGGCGAGGCGGTGATCGGCGACATCGGCACGCCGAAGAGGAAAGAATTCACAGCCATCGGCGACACAGTCAATGCAGCATCCCGCCTGGAGGGCGTCACCAAGGAGCTGAAGTGCGTCATCGCTGCGTCGGAATCGACCGTCGGGGCGGCGGGAGCGGGGGTGCGGACCGGCAAGGTCGAGACGCTCACCGTCAAGGGCCGCAGCGAGCCGATCCGAGTGTTCGAGATCACCGGGATCGAGGCAGAGTAGACTGGGTGCCGGTGGGGCGCGTCGCAAATCTTTGTCCGATCAGAGGCTTGACCGGTCCCGGCGTGACAAAATTCCTCGCTGGCCGAGGGGCGGGCCAATAGGCTACCCTCGCGCTACTGGGAGGGGAGGATTCATGAACGCGGGATTCCGGAGATTTGCAAGGGGCGCGGCTGCCGCGGCAGCGGCGTTGTTCGTCGGCGCGGCATTCGCGCAGCAGCAGGACGTCGGCCTGCTCAATCACCTCGCCGGCGATGTCAGCTACACCAGCGGAACCGGCACCGCGAAGGCGAAGCCCTTCATGAAGGTGCGCGAAGGCGACCGCTTCCGCGTCGCCGCGGGTGCGCAGGTGCGGCTGGTGTACTTCCAGGGCAGCCGCCAGGAAAGCTACAGCGGGCCCGCGGCGTTCACCGCCGGCACGCAGCAGAGCACGGTGCAAAGCGGGGCGCAGCCGCAGGTGACGACGCTGCCCTCGGGCGTGCCGCAGAAGATCGCCCAGACGCCTGAGCTGATCCAGATCGCGAAGCTCGGCCGTTCGGGAGGCGTGGCGGTGCGCGGGCTGAACCGGGATCAGCGCCTGACGCCGCAGCAGCAGGCCGAGGTGCGCCAGGCGAAGCAGACCTACGAGCAGCTGCGCGCTTCGACGGCGGCCGACGACATCACGCCCGAGCTGTACCTGTACTCGGTGCTGCAGGATCACCTCCTGTACGGCGAAATGAAGCCGGTGGTCGCGGAGATGCAGAAGCGCCAGCCGGGCAACCCGGACGTCGCCATCATGGCCGACTACGTCAAGGTCAAGACCGAGGCCAGGTAGCGCTCGGCCTTCCGGTTTTCAAGAAGGGCCCGCGTGAGCGGGCCCTTTTGTTTTTACAATCCTCGCACAGTGCGCATCCTTGACGAGCTGTTTGCGCGAGCGCGGCGCCGCCGCGGGCGCCTGGTGCTGCCCGAAGTCGGCGACGCGCGCATCGTCGAGGCGGCGCGCAGGCTGAAGGACGAAGGGCTTGCCGAGGCCATCCTGCCCGTCGATCCCGCGACCGACCCGCGGCTCGGCGCCTATGCGGCGCTTTTCCCGGGCAACCCGAAGATCGCGCAGCGCGCGGTGCGCAAGCCCCTGTTTCACGCCGGCATGATGGTGCGCTCGGGCGACGCCGACGCCATGCTTGCGGGCGTCGCGCATCCCACGGCGCGCGTGATCGAGGCCGGATTGATGACCATCGGGCTTGCCGAAGGGATCGGCACGCCTTCGAGCTTCTTTCTCATGCTGCTGGGGGAGAGAGTGCTGCTTTACGCCGACTGCGCGGTGAACGCCGATCCGGATGCGGAGCAGCTCGCCGACATCGCGCTCGCCTCGGCGGCAAGCTACCGCGCGCTCGTCCGGGACGAGCCCCGCGTGGCGCTGCTTTCGTTCTCCACCAAGGGCAGCGCGCGCCACCCCCGTGCCGAGAAAGTGGTTCGCGCGCTCGAGATCGCGCGCAGCCGCGCCCCGGACCTCGCGATCGACGGCGAGCTGCAGGCCGACGCGGCTCTCGTGGAGTCGATCGCGAGAAAGAAAGTGAAGGGTGAGAGCGCCGTGGCGGGACGCGCCAACGTGCTGGTGTTCCCGGACCTCGACGCGGGCAACATCGGCTACAAGCTGACCCAGCATCTCGCCGGGGCGCGCGCCGTCGGCCCGATCCTGCAGGGCTTCGCGCGGCCGATCAGCGATCTTTCCCGGGGCGCGACGGTGGAGGACATCGTCGCCGCCGCCGCGGTGCTGCTAGCGCAGCTCTAGAGGCACGTAGTCCCGCGCCGCGGGGCCGTTGTACAGCGTGAGCGGGCGGATGAGGATGTTGTTCTCCATCTGCTCGAGCGCCTGGACGGTCCAGCCGGGCACGCGGCCGACGGCGAAGATCGGGACGAACAGGTCGGCCGGGATGCCGTTCAGGTAATACACGACGCCGGCGTAGAAATCGACGTTCACGTTGACGCCGTGGCGCGCGTAGGGCTTCATCGCCTGCACGAGCGCCTCGAGGATCCGGTACCACTTCGGCTGGCCCATCTCGATCGAGAGCTTTTCGACGCCGGCGCGCATGTGGCGCGCGCGCGGGTCCTCCGCCCGATAGACGCGGTGGCCGAAGCCCATGACCGGCTGCTTGCCGGCGCGCTTGCGCTTCACGTACTCGGCGGCATTGGCGGCCTCGCCGACCTCCTGCGCCATGAGCATCACGTTCTCGGCCGCGCCGCCGTGCGCCGGGCCGGAGAGCGCCGCGATCGCGGCGGTGACCGCCGCGTGCAGGTTGGCCTCGGTGCCGGCGACCACGCGCGCAGTGAACGACGACGCGTTCGAGCCGTGCTCGGCGTGCAGGATCATGTCGGTGTCCATGAGCTTCGCCGCGTCGGCGCCCGGGCGCGCGCCCTTCAGCATGTAGAGAAAATTGGCCGCGTGGCCCAGCGACGGATCCGGCGCCACCGGCTCGCGGCCGTTGCGGATGTGCTCGTGCGCCGCGACGATCATCGGCACCTGCGAGGCGAGCCGCAGGCCCTTGCGCACGATCGCCCCGGGCGAGTTGTCCGCCACGTCCGGATCGAAGGCGGCAAGGGCGGACACTGCGGTCCTCAAAACGTCCATGGGATGCGCCGCCTTCACGGTCCGGATCACCTGCAGGATCTCGGGCGGCAGGATGCGCGCCGCCTTGAGCTCGCGCGTGAACGCCTCCAGCTCGCTCGCGCCCGGCAGCTCCCCCTTGAGCAGCAGGCAGCAGGTCTCCTCGAACGTCGAGTGCGCGGCCAGGTCGTGTATCGAATAGCCGCGGTAGCGCAGCTCGCCGGCGCGCCCGTCGATGTAGCAGACGCGCGAGCGATCGAAGTAGACGCCCTTCAGCCCGCGGTGGATCTCGGTCTTTCCGGTTTCTTCGCTCATGGACGGAATACGGCTCGCGTAGGAGATAGCCTAGGAATTCAGGATCGACGCCATGGCGCTGGACGCCCGGCGCAGCACCGGCAGGGTCGGCTTGGGCAGGCGCACCAGGGCGGTCAGCTCGGCGAGCGCCGCCGGCTTGTCGACCGCGACCAGCGCTTCGAGCACCGAGACCGCCCGCAGCGTGGCCGGGACGTTGTCCTCCTTGCGCGGCATTTCACCAGATTATCATTTTCTAAAACGCCACCTGTGAGAAACTGAGGCGCCTTCTTTCTTGCGAGGCCCTTTCATGACCAACATCGCCGAAGTGAAGCGCATGGTCGTCTCCGGCCGCACGCGCATGACGCCCTCCGAGGCGTTCGTCGAGACGCTGGTCGCGCAGGGCGTGACCGAGGTGTTCGGCATCGTGGGCTCGGCGTACATGGACGCGCTCGACCTCTTTCCCGCCGCCGGCATCCGCTTCGTGCCCACGGTGCACGAGCAGGGCGCGGCGCACATGGCCGACGGCTACTCGCGCGTCTCGGGGCGCCACGGCGTGTGCATCGGGCAGAACGGCCCAGGCATCACCAATTTCGTCACGGCGATCGCCGCGGCCTACTGGGCGCACTCGCCGGTGATCGCGATCACTCCGGAAGCCGGCACGATGTCGGTCGGGCTGGGCGGGTTCCAGGAAGCCGACCAGCTGCCGATCTTCTCGAAGATCACCAAGTTCCAGGCGCACGTGAACAACCCGGCGCGCATGGCCGAGCTCACCGCGCGCGCGTTCGACCGTGCGCTCCTGGAGATGGGGCCCGCGCAGATCAACATCCCGCGCGACTACCTGTACGGCGAGATCGAGTGCGAGGTGCCGCAGCCGATCCGCATCGAGCGCGGCGCCGGCGGGGAGCGCAGCCTCGACGCCGCGGCCGAGGCGCTCGCGCAGGCGAAGTTCCCGGTGATCATCGCCGGCGGCGGCGTCGTGATGTCGGACGGGGTGCAGGACTGCGTCGCGCTCGCCGAGGCGCTCGGCGCTCCAGTGTGCAACTCGTACCTGCACAACGACTCCTTCCCGGCAGGCCACGCGCTCGCGTGCGGGCCGCTCGGCTACCACGGCTCCAAGGCGGCGATGAAGATCATCAGCAAGGCCGACGTGGTGCTCGCGCTCGGCTCGCGCCTGGGGCCGTTCGGCGTTCTGCCGCAATACGGGTTCGACTACTGGCCGCAGAACGCGAAGCTGGTGCAGGTGGACGCCGACCCGAGAGTGCTCGGTCTGGTGAAGAAAACGGCGGTTACGGTATGCGGCGACCCCGCCGCGGCGGCGCGCGCGCTGCTGTCGCGTTTGAAGAGCCGCACGCTCGCGGCGCCGCGCGACGAGATCGCGAAGCTGGTCCAGGCGGAGAAGCAGGCCTGGAGCGGCGAGCTCGCCGGCTGGGATCACGAGAAGGACGCCTGGAGCCTGGAAGTCGCGAAGGGATCCAGGCACATGCACCCGAGGCAGATGCTGCGCGAGCTGGAGAAGGCCATGCCCGGCGACGCGATGGTGTCGACCGACATCGGCAACATCTGCCAGATCGCCAACAGCTACCTCAAGTTCGAGCGCCCGCGCAGCATGTTCGGCGCCATGATGTTCGGCAACTGCGGCTACGCCTTCCCGACCATGATCGGCTGCAAGGTCGCCGCGCCCGGGCGCACGGCGATCGCCTACGTCGGCGACGGCGCCTGGGGAATGAGCTTCGGCGAGATCCTCACCTGCGTGCGCGAGAAAATCCCCGTGACCGCGGTGGTGTTCAACAACGAGCAATGGGGTGCCGAGAAGAAGAACCACGTCGACTTCTACTCCAACCGCTTCCTCGGAGTGAACCTGGAGAACCCGAGCTTCGCCGGCATCGCCCGGGCGATGGGCGCCGAGGGAGTCCGGGTGGAAAAGGTCTCCGAAGTGGGCGCTGCGCTGCGCGACGCCTGCAAGGCGCAGAAGGAAGGCAAGACGACGATCGTCGAGATGATGTGCACGCGCGAGCTCGGCGACCCGTTCCGGCGCGACGCGCTGAAGAAGCCGGTGCGGCTGCTGGAGAAATACAAGAGCTGCGTTTGAGGTCAGACCAAAGGGAGGAGGATATGGTCAAACGATTGATGGTGGCGGTGCTGGCGCTTGCCGCGGCGGCGAGCGCATGGGCGCAGGAGAAGTTCCCGACGCGTCCGATCGAGTTCATCGTGCCGTGGGGTCCGGGCGGCGGCGCCGACCAGGTGGCGCGCAAGGTCGGATCGCTGCTCGAGGCGGATCTGAAGGTCTCGTTCCCGGTGCTGAACGTTCCCGGTGCCTCGGGCAACACCGGGATGGCGAAGCTGCTGGCCGGGGCGAACGACGGCCACGCGATGTCGATATTCATCGCCGACACCTATGCGCAGATTGCGACGGCCAGCCCCAGGTGGAAGCCGGGCGACTACGTCCCGCTCGCCATCATGATTCGCCAGCCTTCGGGGTTCTTTGTCCGCAGCGACGGTCCGTACAAGACCTGGAACGATCTCGTGAAGGCGGCGAAGGCGAACCCCGGCAAGCTCAAGGTCGGGGTCACGGGCTTCGGCACGCTCGACGACATGACGGTGAACTACTTCGCGTCCAAGGGCATTCGCATGGCCTCGGTGCCCTACGCCAAGCCGGGCGAGCGCTACGCGGCGGTGCTGGGCGGGCATGCCGATGTGCTCTACGAGCAGGCGGGCGACGTCAGGGCGATGATCGACGGCGGCAAGCTCAAGCCGGTGATCTTCTTCCACACCGACCGCATCTACGACGTGTTCCCCGACGTTCCGGCGTCGAAGGAGCTGGGCTTCGACATCTACCTGCCGCAGTTCCGCTCCATCATCGTGCGCGCGGGGACCGATCCGAAGAGAGTCAAGGTCCTGGCCGACGCGATCGAGAAGGCGGCGAAGGACCCGGAGTATTACGCGTACCTCAAGCAGCAGTGGGCGCTGCGCGACAGCTTCATCCCCGGCAAGGACGCGCAGAAGTTCATGGACGGCGAGCTGGCAGCGATGAAGAAGGTCGCCGCGCTGCTGCCCAAGAAGTAGCGTGCTCGACCGGCTGGGAAGGTCCGCCCCCTACGCCGTCCTGCTGGGGGCGGCGGCCTATTTTTACGCCCTCGCGGAAAGGTTCGAGTTCAGCGCTCCGGGCGGCCGTCTCGGCCCGGACGCCTGGCCGAAGATCGTGCTCGGCCTGCTCGCGACGGTCTGCCTGTACGAGATCGGGCGCAGTTTCCTCGGGCGTGCCGGCAGCGAGGTTTCCGGGCTGCTGCAGTCCTTCCTGGAGAAGGCGGCGGACGACGCCGAAAGCGGCGGTGCGGCGCCGAGGTCGTTCCGGCGGCTGCTGGCGGGAATCGGGATCACGGTCCTCTACGTCGCGCTGGTCGACGTGCTGGGATTTCTCCTCGCCACCGCGCTCTATCTCGCCGCCTTCATGCGCGTAGGCCGCTACCGGCGCTACGCGGTCATCGCCGCCGCGAGCCTCGCCGGAGCCGCCGCGCTGCTGTTCGTCTTCATGCGCATCGTCTACGTTTCCCTGCCGCCGGGGGTGGGGCCGTTCGGCGCGCTCTCCTATGCGGTGCTCTCGCTGATGGGCGTGAAGTAGGAATCTCGTGCTCGAGACGCTCACGCATCTCGCCGGCGGCTTCGCCGACGTGCTGCAGCCGGTCAACCTGCTCGTGCTCGCGATCGGGCTGGTTCTCGGTCTTCTGGTGGCGGTGCTGCCGGGCCTGACTCTCGTGATGGGCGTGGTGCTCGCCCTGCCGTTCACCTACCGCATGGAATTGACGCCGGCCATCATCCTCCTCACTGCGATGTACGTGTCGGGGACCTACGGCGGAGCGTTCACGTCGATCCTGTTCCGCATTCCCGGCGAGCCGATCGACGTGCCGCTGCTCTGGGACGGCTACGCCATGGCGCGTGCCGGGGCGCCCGCCAAGGCGCTCGGCTGGACGCTGTTCGGCGCGCTGGGCGGCGGGCTGGTGGCGGCGCTGGTGCTGGTGCTGCTTTCCGAGCCGGTAGCGCGGCTCGCCCTCACTTTCTCGGCGCCGGAATTTCTCGCCATCATCCTGTTCGGCCTGACCAGCGTGGTCTCCCTGGGCGGCGGCTCGGTCACCAACGCGCTCATCAGCCTGTTCATCGGCCTGCTGATCGCCACGGTGGGAACCGACGAGACCTACGGCGCCGAGCGCTTCGCGTTCGGCGTTCGCATGCTGAGCGACGGCATCGAGTACCTGCTGGTGATGGTCGGCGCCTACGGTCTGGGCGAGGTGTTCACCCGGCTCGAGCAGGGGTTCAGGACCCAGACGGCCGGAGCCGGGAAGGGCGCGCCGATCCGCACCGAGTTGCCGCGGCTGAAAGAGCTGCTCGCGACCAAGGCGACTTTCATTCGCAGCTCGCTCATCGGCATCCTGGTGGGCATCATTCCGGGGGCGGGCGCGACCATCGCCTCCTTCGTTTCGTACGGCGCCGAGGGCCAGTACGGCAGGCGCCGCAAGGAACTGGGCAGCGGCATTCCGGAAGGCATTCTCGCCCCGCAGACCGCGGCCACCGCCTCGGTCGGCGGCGCGCTGATACCGCTCCTCACGATGGGCATTCCCGGCAGCGGCGCGACGGCCATCATCCTCGCGGCCTTTCTGCTGAAGGGCGTGCAGCCCGGCCCGCAGGTGTTCGTGAGCTCGGGCGACACCGTGTACGCGATCTTCGCTTCGCTTTTCGTCGCGGTGCTCGGCATGTGCCTGCTCGGGTACTTCGCCATCAAGCTGCTGGTCAGGGTGCTCGCGTTTCCCGAGGCGGTGGTCTCGGCCTTCGTGGTCATGTTCTGCTTCGTAGGCGCCTTCGCCGCCCGCAACAACCTCACCGACCTTTATGTCATCACCGCGTTCGGGGTGATCGGCTACCTGTTCGAGCGGTTCCGCTTCCCGATCGCGCCGATGGTGCTGGGCTCGATCCTCGGCCCGCTGGCGGAAAACGCCTTCATGACCACGATGATCAGCCACGACAACGACTGGACCGTGCTCTTCACGCGCCCGGTTGCCGGCGTGGTGATGGCGCTCGCGATCGTCGCGCTCGCCTATCCGGCGCTGCGGCGCTGGCGTACGCGATAAAATCGCTTTCCTTCGCATGGCAGCCAACCTGCAAGTCGACGCGGCGCACGATCTGGTAGCCGGCCTGGTGGCCCGGGCGCGCGCCGCGCAGGCGCGCTACGAGCGCTGGCCGCAGGAACGCATCGACGCGGCGGCGCTCGCCTGCGGGTGGGCCATCATGAAGCCGGAGAACAACCGCGCGCTCGCCGAGCTCGCGGTTCGCGACACCGGCCTGGGCAGCGCGGCCGACAAGCTCGCCAAGAACCACCGCAAGACGCTGGGGCTGCTGCGCGATCTCCGGGGCGTGCGCACCGTCGGTGTGATCGCCGAGCACCCGGAGCGCGGGATCACCGAGATCGCCCGCCCGGTCGGGGTCGTGGCCGCCATCACGCCGTCGACCAACCCCGGTGCGACTCCCGCCAACCAGATCATCAATGCGCTGAAGTGCGGCAACGCGATCATCCTCGCACCCTCGCCCAAGGGCTACTCCACCTGCGCGAAGCTGCTCGAGTTCGTCCACCACGAGTTGAGGAAAGTCGGCGCACCGGAGGATCTGGTGCAGGTCCTGCCCGACCCGGTGACCAGGGAATCGACCCGCGAGCTGATGCGCCAGGCGGATCTCGTCGCCGCCACCGGCTCGCAGTCGAACATCCGCGCCGCCTATTCCAGCGGCAGACCGGCGATCGGGGTCGGGCAGGGCAACGTGGTTTCGATCGTCGATACGACCGCGGACCTCGCCCGCGCCGCCGAGAAGATCGCGCTCTCCAAGACCTTCGACAATGCGACCAGCTGCTCGTCGGAGAACGCGGTGGTGATCCTGGCTGCGGTCTACGACGAGATGGTGAGGGAGCTTGAAAAGCAGGGCGGCGAGATGCTCGACGAGGCCGGCAAGGCGAAGCTGCAGGAGGTCATGTTTCCGGGCGGCAAGCTCTCGGCGCAGACAACGGCGCAGTCCGCGACGCGCATCGCCGGGCTTGCCGGCCTGAAGAGCGACGCCCGGTTCCTGATGGTCGAAGAAACGGGCGCCGGACGCGCGTACCCGTTCTCCGGAGAGAAGCTCGCGCCGGTGCTCGCGGTATACCGGGCGCGGGATTTCGACGAGGCGTTCGAGCTCACGCGCCGCATCTACGACTACCAGGGCAAGGGTCATTCGGTCTCGATCCACACGCGCGACGAAGGCCAGGTGATGCGCCTCGGTCTCGAGATGCCGGTCGCGCGGGTGATCGTCAACCAGGCGCACTGCATCGCCACGGGCGGCAGCTTCGACAACGGGCTGCCGTTCTCGCTCTCGATGGGCTGCGGCACCTGGGGCGGCAACAGCTTCTCGGACAACATGCACTGGCGCCACTTCCTGAACATCACCCGCATCGCCCGCGTCATCCCCGAAAGGGTGCCTGCCGAAGACGAGATCTTCGGCGCGTTCCACGCCCGCTACGGGAAGTAGATGGACCTGGAGGAAGCCGAAGGCAAGCGCGTGCTCGCCGAGGCCGGCATCGCCGTGCCGCCGGGCGAGCTATGCGCGGACGCAGAGGCGGCGGCGGCGGCGGCCGAGCGGCTGGGCCCTTGCGCCATCAAGGCGCAGGTGCCGGCGGGCAAGCGCGGCAAGGCGGGCGGCGTACGCCTGGTCGACAACGTCGCCGATGCGCGTGCCGCGGCCGAGGCAATTCTCGGCATGGAGATCGCCGGCCACCGCGTGAGCCGGGTGCTGGTCGAGAAGCGTGCGGACATCGCGCAAGAGCTCTACGTCGCGGTGCTGAACGACGTCGAATCGCGCGCGCCGCTGATCCTGTTCTCCGCCACGGGCGGCATGGACATCGAGGACAACCCCGAAGCGCTGATCCGCATTCCAGTCGACATCATGCAAGGCGTGGAACGCAAACAGATCTTTTCAAGAGTGCAGGACGACGACGTTTCGGACGTGCTGGCGCGCCTGTACGACATCTACGCGCGCACCGACGCCGAGCTGGTGGAAATCAACCCGCTCGCGCGCCTGCGCGGCGGCGGCCTGCTCGCCCTGGATTGCAAGCTCACCATCGACGACGCGGCGCTCTACCGCCAGCCTGGGCTCGCCGGGCGAGGGGCGCGCGAGAAGCTCAGCGCGCTCGAGGAACGCGGACGGGAGCTCGGGCTCAAGTACATCGAGCTGCCGGGCGATATCGGGGTGCTCGCCAACGGCGCGGGCCTCACCATGACCACCATGGACGTGATCGAGCACTACGGCGGAGCGCCGGCGAATTTTCTCGAGATCGGCGGCGAGGCGTACACCAAGGCGACCGCTGCGCTCGAGCTGGTGCTGGCCAACCCGCGCGTCAAGAGCCTGATCGTCAACTTCTGCGGAGCGTTCGCGCGCACCGACGTCATGGCCGAGGGCGTAGTGCGCGCCTGGGAAACGCTGCAGCCGACCTTGCCGGTGTTCTTTTCGGTCCACGGCACCGGCGAGGAGGAGGCGGTTCGCCTGATCCGGGAGCGGCTCGAGCTCGAGCCTTTCGATCGCATGGAAGACGCCGTGCGCGCGGCGGTGGCGGCCGCGCGATGATCGTGCGCGGCGGGGATCGCGTGGTGGTGCAGGGAATCACCGGCCGCCAGGGAAGCTTCTGGACCGAGAAGATGCTCGCTTACGGCACGCGCGTGGTGGCGGGCGTGAATCCCAGGCGCGCCGGCGAGACGCATTGCGGGGTCCCGGTATTCGCGACGGTGCGCGACGCGGCGCGCAGCATCGGCGGCGCCGACGTATCCGTGATGTTCATACCGCCTGCGGCCGCTCTGGAGGCGGCCGCGGACGCGATCGCTGCGGGCGTGCGGCTGCTGGTGGTGCTCACCGAGCACATCCCCGCCCACGACGTGATGCGCATGCACGCCCTCGCCGCGGCGGCCGGGTGCCGCATCGTCGGCCCGAACACGGCGGGGCTGGTGACGCCGGGCGAGGCGTTCGTGGGAATCATGCCGGCCTTCAACGCGCGCGTGTTCCGGCCGGGCGATATCGGCGTGGTCTCACGCAGCGGCAGCCTCGGCACGCTCGTCTGCCTGAGCCTGGTCGACGCGGGCTACGGCCAGTCCGCCTTCATCGGCATCGGGGGCGATCCAATGCTGGGGACGACCGCGACAGACGCCCTGCGGGCGTTCGAGGCCGACGAGCGCACCTCCGGGATCGTGCTGGTGGGCGAGATCGGCGGCACGATGGAGGAGGCCGCGGCGGGCATGATCGCGAGCGTGTGCAAGCCCGTAGTGGCCTTCATCGCCGGACGCGCCTCGCCGCCCGGCAAGAAGATGGGCCACGCCGGCGCGATCGTGATGGGGAGCCGCGGCAGCTATGCAGCGAAGCGCGGCGCGCTCGAGGCGGCCGGCGCGTGCGTGGTCGATACGCCGGCCGCGGTGGCCGAGGCGATCAAGCGGCTCGGGTGCTGAGCGCGCGCCAGACGCGCTCGGACGTGAGCGGCATGTCGAGCGTCGTGACGCCGCGCTCGGCGAGCGCGTCGAGCACCGCGTTCACCAGCGCCGGCATGGCGCCGTGGCAGCCGGCCTCGCCGGCGCCTTTCGCGCCGAGCGGGTTGAGCCGGGTCGGGACCGATTCGTCGAACCGCGTGCTCAGCGCGGGAACGAGCTCGGCGCGCGGCATGGCATAGTCCATGAAGGAGCCGGTCAGCAGCTGCCCGGAGGCGTCGTAGACCGATTGCTCCATGAGCGCCTGCCCGAGCCCCTGTGCGATGCCGCCGTGCACCTGGCCTTCGGCGATCAGAGGATTGATCACGGTGCCGAAGTCGTCCACCGCGGCGTGGCGCACGACGTCGGCGACGCCGGTTTCGGGATCGACCTCGACTTCGACCACCTGGCAGCCGTTCGGCCAGGTCTGCCCCTTCACGGTCTCGGTGTGCTCGACCGCGATGCGCCGCTCGGGCTGCGCGGCCGCGAGCTCGAACAGCCCTATGGAGCGGTCCGTGCCGGCGATGCGGAAGCGACCCTCGCGGTATTCGATGTCGGCGACCGCCGCCTCGAGCGACTGCGCGGCGAGCAGCCGGCCCGCCTCGACGAGCGCCAGCGCGCCGGCAAGTGCGGCGCTGCCGCCGACCTGCAAGCCGCGCGATCCGCCCGCGCCGCCGCCCGACCCGACAATGTCCGTGTCGCCCTGCACCACCCTGATCGCCTCGGGATCGATGCCGAGGCGCTGCGCGACGATCTGGGCGAACGAGGTCGCGATGCCTTGCCCGATCGGCTGCACGCCGGAGAGCAGCGTCACCGTGCCGTCGGGCGCGGCGGTGAGACGCACCGCCTCGGTGAGGCGCGCGCTGCCGGTGATCTCGATGTAAGAGGCGATTCCCCGCCCGTAGAGCCTGCCGCGCCTGGTCGCGGCGGCCTTGCGGGCGGGAAAGCCTTCCCAGTCGGCGGCGGCGAGCGCGCCGCGCAGGATGCGCTCGAAGTCGCCGCAATCGTAGGTCTGGCCTGCGGGATTCGTATACGGCATGCGCGCGGCCGGGATCAGGTTCTTCAGGCGCAGCGCGACCGGGTCGGCGCCGAGCTCCTGCGCCGCGCGCGACACCAGCCGCTCGATGAGGTAGCCCATCTCCGGGCGCCCGGCGCCGCGATAGGCGTCCACCGGGCCGGTATGCGTGAACAGGATCCGCACCTCGTGGTCGAGGAGCGGGATCGCGTAGACGCCGGTCGGCGCGCGCGCGCCGGACATGGCCGGCACGGCCGCGCCGAAATTGGACACGTACGCGCCGACGTTGCCGAGCGCGCGGATGCGCAGCGCCGTGAAGCGGTGCCCGGCGTCGATCGCGAGCTCGGCCTCGGCGATGCTGTCGCGGCCGTGCACTTCGCTGAGGAAATTCTCCGAGCGGTCGGCGAGCCAGCGCACGGGGCGCCCGACGCGCCGCGCGGCAAAGAGCAGCGCGGCGTGCTCCGGATAGGCGTAGCCGCGCGCGCCGAATCCTCCGCCCACGTCGGTGCACACCACGCGCAGGCGCGCCTCGCCGATGCCGAGCACCGCCGCCATCTGCGCGCGCACGGTGTGCGTGTTCTGCGTGGGGCACCAGAGCGTGTAGCGCTCGCTCGAGGCGTCGTACTGTGCGGCGAGCGCGCGCGGCTCGAGCGGATTCGCCACCACGCGGTTGTTGACGACGCGCAGGCGCACCACGTGCTTCGCGGCCGCCAGCGCCTTCGCCACGGCATCGCGGTCGCCCATGCGGTAGTACGCGGCGATGTTGCCGTAGTCCGGCGCGAACGCGGCCGGCCAGACCTGCGGAGCGTCGCTCCGGGCCGAAGCTTCGAGATCGGCGGCCGCGGGCAGGGGCTCCCAGTCCGCCTCGATCAGCTCCGCGGCGTCGCGCGCCTGGTTGCGCGTCCCGGCGACCACCAGCGCTACCGGGTCGCCTACGAAACGCGCGACGTCTGCCGTGAGGGGCATGCGCGGCGGGGCGGTCATCGGGGAGCCGTCTGGGCGCTTGTGCAGTGCGAAGTAGGGAAGACTTTTCAGCCCTTCGGCGGCGACGTCGGCGCCGGTGAACACTGAGATCACGCCCGGCGCGGCGAGCGCGGGACGCACGTCCAGCGCGCGGATCCTCGCGTGCGCGTGAGGCGAGCGCAGGAACGCGGCGTGCGCGGCGTTTTCGAGCGGTACGTCGTCGGTGAACCGGCCATGGCCGGTGAGCAGGCGCGCGTCCTCGATGCGGCGCACGGGCTTGCCGATCCATTGGCTCGCGCCGGGCTGGCCGGAAGGAAAGGCGGCGTCGTTCATGAGAGTCCCAGGAAAAGCGCGGATTCTATCCGGAGACCCGATTGGCGGAGGGAGTCGGGCCGGCGAACCACGGCGTTCAGCTTGCAAGTCGCGGAACGATTGCGAGCAGTCTCGCCTCGAAATTGCGTCGAGCGACCGCCACCTCGGGCCGATAGTGGCCGTTTCTCGGGGTGACTCGCAGATATTCAAGGAGCGCCAGCCGGGCCCGCTCGGCCTTGTACGATTTCATGAAACCGACGACCTGAACGAGAAGCTGGAGCGCCTGGCGGCTCGAAATCTGATACGTAAAGCTTCTCGCGTGGTGCTCGCGGTACGTCTTCTTTGACGTTATCTTTCCAGCGCCGATGCCGTTCCTGACGTGCTCGAGAATCGCGAGTTCGCAGTTGCTGATGGATACGACAAGCCGTCGATTTCCGTACCGATGCAATCGCGTCAGGGTTACGGTTCCCTCGCCGTCGATCAGTCCGGCAAGATAGGCGGCGCAATCGGACTGCAAACGGTGGACGAGGCGAGGACGGCTCATGGCGTATGAGAGAGGACTAACGTCCACCCGCCGGAAAAGAAGACGGCTGCCCTAAGCGGGCAGCCGTGGATTTGGTGGAGGCGGCGGGACAGCTGTTCCACCCCTTTCGGGGCGGGCTGGACTATGCCTTCATCCTGTCGCCAGGATGCGGGGCGTGTTACCCGGCCTTGCACCGGCCGGGTCCTAGTGGCCGCTCAGGTTTCCCCCAGCGGTTCTATGAGTCTCTACAGGGCAGGCCTGAGGTTGGCCCTCTTCCTACCCCTCGGCGTTGCCACGCTGCTTTTCGGCAGCACAGGGTTCGCCGATGTGAGCCCCGTTGTCACTCTGCCCTCTCGGGCAGAGGCGACCATGCTGATCGAACCCGCGTCCGCAAGCCCTACACAGTCAGGACTACATGCTTAGCCAGGTCGTTTGGGTCTCGCCTTGCGCCCGCCGGCCGGCAGGCTGACGCTCGGCCAGCCGCTTCGACGGATCCTCCCGGCCAAGCGGCCAAGCCGGGAAGAGGGGCTGATGTGAATGACGCTGCACCTTCTTTCGAAGGCCTAGCCCATCAGCAAGCTAGTGCAGCGTCCAGCGGGTATTAGGCCGCTAGAGCGAAACGCTCGTCGTTGGCGTTTGTAGTGTTTCCAGACTGGATTTGCGAGGTGATCTGGTCCTCGGCATGCCCTGCGCTGCTTCGTGACCCGCGTCGAAACCAGGTCGCCCCCGTTTCGCTGCGAAATCGCGTTCATTATCTCATATGGGGACTAGAGCCGGGCGATCAAGTCGAGCGGCTGCGAGATGACGGCATCGGCGTTCCACGACCGCGGGCCGCCGTCGTTTCCCGCGCTGTAGCCGTACTCGACCGCCACGGCCATCATGCCGGCCGAGCGCGCCGCCTGCACGTCGCGCAGATCGTCGCCGACGTAGCAGCAATGCCCGGGCGGCAGGCCGAGCAGCTCGCTCGCATGCAGCAGCGGCGCTGGGTGCGGCTTGATGTGCGGCGTCGAGTCGCCGCCCACCACGCAGGCGGGCTGAATTCCGAGCGCCTCGACCAGGCGCGCGGTGAAGCGCATCGCCTTGTTGGTGACGATGCCCCAGGGAAGGCCGCGCGACTCGATCTCGCGGATCAGCTCGGGGATGCCGGGGAAGAGCCGCGTGTCGACGCACACGCGCTCGGCGTAGAGCTCGAGGAACGCGTCGCGCATGCGCTCGTAGTCGTCGTGCCCGGGCGCGAGGCCGAGTCCCACGTTCAGCATGCCGCGCGCTCCGCTCGAGGCATACGGGCGGATTTCCCCGATCGAAAGCTCGGCCAGGCCGCGCTCGCGTCGCAGGCGGTTGACCGCCGCGCCCAGGTCCGGCGCCGTATCCGCCAGGGTGCCGTCGAAATCGAACAGCACCGCCCTAGTCTTCACGCACGCAGCACAGGAGGTAGTTGACGTCGCAGTCCGCGCCGAGGCGGTAGCGCCTGGAGAGGGCGTTGTAGGTCATGCCGATCATTTCTGTCGGCAACAGGCCGCTCGCGCGGCACCAGCGGGCGAGCTCCGAAGGCTTGATGAAGCGCGTGTAGTCGTGGGTGCCCTTCGGCAGAAGCTTCAGGACGTACTCGGCGCCGATCACGGCGAGGAGATACGACTTCGGGTTGCGATTGATGGTGGAGAAGAATACCTTCCCGCCCGGTCTCGCGAGGCGCGCGCAGGCGGCCACCATGCCGGCGGGCTGCGGCACGTGCTCGAGCAGCTCCATGCAGGTGACGAAGTCGAACGAGCCGGCGTGCAGCGCGGCGAATTCCTCCACGTCGGCGCGCTCGTAGCGGACCGCGAGCCGGCTTTCGTGCAGGTGCAGTTGCGCGACCCTGAGCGTTTCCTCGGCGAGGTCGATTCCGGTGACCCGCGCGCCGCGCCTCGCCATCGCCTCGGCAAGGATGCCGCCGCCGCAGCCGACGTCGAGCACTTCCCTTCCTCCGAGAGCGGCGTGGCGCTCGATCCATTCCAGGCGCAGCGGGTTGATCTCGTGCAGCGGCCGGAAATCGCCGTGCGGGTCCCACCAGCGGTGCGCCAGCCGGTCGAACTTCTCCAGCTCGGCGGGATCGGCGTTCGGGGTAGCGCTCACGGTTGCATTTTCGCAAAAAAAAGGCCCTGCCGAGGCAGGGCCTTCTTCGGAGCGGGGCGCGGTTACTTGCGCGTGCCGATGATCTCGACCTCGACGCGCCGGTTCTTCTGCCGGCCGTCGCGGGTCTTGTTGCTCGCCACCGGCTGCTTCTCGCCCTTGCCTTCGGTGTAGATGCGGTTCGAAGCGATGCCCTTCGACACCAGGTAAGCCTTAACCGCCTCGGCGCGGCGCACCGACAGCTTCTGGTTGTAGGCGTCGGAGCCGATCGAGTCGGTGTGGCCGATCGCGATCACCACCTCGAGGTTGATGGCCGTGACCTTGGCCGCGAGGTCGTCGAGCCTGGAGCGGCCTTCGGGCTTGATCACCGATTTGTCGAAGTCGAACAGCACGTCGGCCGCGAAGGTGACCTTCGCCGCCACTGGCTTCGGTTTCGGCACGGGCTTGGGTGCGGGCACGGGCGGAGGCGGAGGCGGAGGCGGCGGCGTCACCGTGGGCGCCGGCTTCGGTGCGAGAGTCGGATCGCACTCGGGAACCGCCATCGCGGGTGTCCAGTAGCTGGCACGCCAGCACAGGCCGAACCCGCTCTTCCAGATCTCATTCCCGGCCGCAGGCGCGGTCCAGTAGCCGTCCTTGGATTGAGCGGCAACGTTGAGCGGCATCGCGGCCATCGCGATTCCCGCCGCCGCGACCAGCAACATCCACACTTTCCTGATCATGCCATCCCTCGCTTGTGATTTGTCCGAAAGCTTTTTCGTATCAAGAGTCTGCATGCGGCCTGAGGGCATTTTGCCACATCTGCCACCGGGTGTCCAAGCCTGAAAATGAGGGATTTTGCAGCTTTCCCTCGCGCACGAGCATACGCCCCGCGACCCACACGTGGGTGACGTTTTCCCGCCCGGCCGCATAGACGAGGTGCGATACGGGGTCGTAGCAGGGCACCAGCTCGGGACCGCGCAGGCTCACCGCGACGAGATCGGCCGACTTGCCGGCGCGGATCGAGCCCGCGACCGCCTCGATGCCGAGAGCGCGCGCGCCGCCCAGGGTCGCCGCGCGCAGCGCGTCGTGCGCGGGCAGCGCCGCCGGGTCGCGCGCCACCGCCTTCGCGAGCAGGGCCGCCGTGCGCATTTCCTGGAACATGTCGAGGCGGTTGTTGCTGGCCGCGCCGTCGGTGCCGAGCGCAAGATTCACGCCCGCTCGAGCGAGCGCCGCGACCGGGGCGAAGCCGCTCGCGAGCTTGAGGTTCGAGGACGGGCAATGCGCCACCGAGCAGCCGTGCCGCCCGAGCAGCGCGATCTCGGCTTCGTCGAGGTGCACCGAATGCACCGAGATCAGGTTCGGGCCGAGCAGCCCGAGCCTGCGCAGCCGCTCGAGCGGGCGCACGCCGTGCTCGGCGATCGAGCGCTCGATTTCGTCGGCGGTCTCGTGCACATGCAGGTGCACCGGCGCATCGAGCTCTGCCGCGAGCGTCGCCACCTGGCGGAACGTGGCGTCGGACACCGTGTAGGGCGCGTGCGGAGCGAAGCAGAACGACACGAGCGGATGGTCGCGGTACCGGTCGCGCAGCTCCAGGCCCTTGCGCAGGTAGTCGGCCGGGTCGGAGGCGTACGCGGTCGGGAACTCCACCACGATCATGCCGAGCGCCGCGCGCATGCCCGCCTCGAGCGCGGCCTGCAGCGCCGCCTCCGGAAAGAAGTACATGTCGTTGAAGCAGGTCACGCCGCCGTGCAGCATCTCGGCGCAGGCAAGCAGCGTGCCGTCGTGCACGAACTCGGGCGAGACATGCTTCATCTCGGCCGGCCAGATGTGATCCTCGAGCCAGCGCATGAGCGGCAGGTCGTCCGACATGCCGCGCATGAGCGACATCGCGGCGTGCGTGTGCGCGTTGACCAGCCCCGGGATCAGGGCGTGCTCGGAAAGCTCGATGGTCTGGTAGCCCGCGAAGCGCGCTGCCGCCTCGCCGGCGGGAAGCAGCGCCTCGATCCTGCCCTCGCGCACCGCGACCGCGTGGTCATCGAGCACCGCGCCCGCGGGCTCGACCGGGACCACCCACTTCGCGCGGACCAGGAAAGCGTCTGCCATAAATAAAGAAGGCCCCGGGCTGACGGGGCCTTCTTGTCCTCCGGACCGCCCGGCTACCTGGGCGTGCCCTGAATGTCGACCACCACCCGGCGGTTCGGCGCCAGGCACTCGATGAGCGCCTTGCGGCTCTTCACGTCGGGACAGCTCTTCACCGGCGTGGTCTTGCCGAAGCCGTAGGTCTCGATCTTGGACGCATCGAAGCCCCGGGAGACCATGTATCTCTTCACCGCCTCGGCGCGCCGCTCCGAGAGCTTCTGGTTGTACTGCGCCGAGCCGAGCCGGTCGGTGTGGCCGCTCACGTTGATGAACCGGATCACCGCGAACTCTTTGGTGCGCGCGATCACCTCCTTGTCGAGCTTGGCCTGCGCCTCCTTCGACAGCGTCGAGCTGTTGAACCCGAACAGCTCGGTCGAGGTGATCGAGAGCACCTTGGGCTTCGCGGCGGGTTTCGCCGCCGGCTTGGGCGCGGGCGGCGGGGGAGGCGGCGGCGCGACTTTCGGCGCCGGTTTCGGCGCGAGCCCTGGATCGCACTCGGCGCTCGCCATCGCAGGAGTCCAGTAGCTCGCGCGCCAGCACTGGCCGAACGCGTTCCTCCATACCGCACCGCCCGCAGCCGGCGCGGTCCAGTAGCCTTGCGTCGCTTGCGCGCTTGCGACTCCGCTCGTGCCGGCCACGACGGCGGCGAACGTCGCGCTGAACAGCAGCCTGGTCGTCTTCACCTCGATCCCCTTTTTGGTGGTTGACGGACGAAGCCGATTTAAGCACACCGACGCGGGTTCCGACAAGCGCGAGAGAGGCCGATTTTCGAGGGAAAACGGGCGCTTGCGACCGGGCCGGCGCGCTCGCGCATGATAAAATTCGGCTCGCTCAAGAGGCCGATCCTCGCCGTCGCCGGTGGCGCCGGCGCGGCCCCCGCCCGCCCATGGAACCGTTCGCAAAAGAGACCCTTCCGGTCAGCCTGGAAGAGGAGATGCGGCGCTCGTATCTCGATTACGCGATGAGCGTGATCGTGGGGCGGGCGCTGCCCGACGTGCGCGACGGTCTGAAGCCCGTGCACCGGCGCGTGCTCTTCGCCATGCACGAGTCGAACAACGTCTGGAACCGGCCCTACGTGAAATGCGCCCGCATCGTGGGCGAGGTGCTCGGCAAGTACCACCCGCACGGCGACGCGGCGACCTACGAGGCGCTGGTGAGGATGGCGCAGGATTTCTCGATGCGCTACGAGCTGGTCGACGGCCAGGGGAACTTCGGCTCGGTCGACGGCGATTCGCCCGCGGCCTACCGCTACACCGAGTGCCGCCTGGCGAAGATCTCCTCGGAGATGCTCGCCGACATCGACCGGGAGACGGTCGATTTCGTCGCCAACTACGACGGCAAGGAGCAGGAGCCGGCGGTGCTCCCCGCGCGGGTGCCGAACCTGCTCGTGAACGGCTCCTCCGGCATCGCGGTCGGCATGGCGACCAACATCCCGCCGCACAATCTCGCCGAGGTGGTGGATGCGTGCCTGCACGTGCTCGAGCGGCCGAGCTGCGCAATCGAGGAGCTGATCAAGCTGATGCCGGCGCCGGACTTTCCGACCGCCGGGATCATCTACGGCCTCTCCGGAGTGCACGAGGGCTATCGCACCGGGCGCGGCCGCGTGGTGATGCGCGCGCGCACGCATTTCGAGGAGATCGGCAAGGGCGAGCGCCAGGCGATCATCGTCGACGAGCTGCCTTACCAGGTGAACAAGAAGGCGCTGCTCGAGCGCATGGCCGAGATGGTCACCGAGAAGAGGCTCGAGGGCATCTCGGACATCCGCGACGAGTCGGACAAGTCGGGCATGCGCGTGGTGATCGAGCTCAAGCGCGGCGAGCTCCCGGAAGTGGTGCTGAACAACCTCTACAAGCAGACGCAGCTCCAGGACACGTTCGGCATCAACACGGTGGCGCTGGTCGACGGCCAGCCGAAGCTGCTCTCGCTCAAGGAGCTGATCGAGGCCTTCATTTCCCACCGGCGCGAGGTGGTGACGCGGCGCACCGTGTTCGACCTGAGAAAGGCGCGCGAGCGCGGCCACGTGCTGGAAGGCCTGGCGGTCGCGCTTTCCAACGTCGACGAGGTGATCGATCTGATCAAGAAGGCGCCCGCGCCGCCGGAGGCGAAGCGCGCTCTGATGGCGCGCGCGTGGCCCTCGCAGCTGGTGCTCGAGATGCTCTCGCGCGCCTCTGCGGCGCAGTTCCGGCCCGAGGGGCTGGCGCCCGCGTTCGGGCTGAAGCCCGAGGGCTACCGCCTTTCCGACGAGCAGGCGCAGGCGATCCTCGACCTGCGGCTGCAGCGGCTCACCGGCCTCGAGCAGGACAAGATCCGCGACGAGTACCGCGAGGTCATGACGGCCATCGCGGACCTGATCGACATGCTCGCCAAGCCCGCGCGCATCGCCGCGATCATCGGCGAGGAGCTGCGCGCGATCCGGCAGGAGTACGGCGACGCGCGCAAGAGCGAGATCGTCACCGTCGCCGAGGACATCTCGATCGAGGACCTGATCGCGCCGCAGGACATGGTGGTGACGTTCTCGCACACCGGCTACGTCAAGTCGCAGCCGCTCGCCGACTACCGCGCGCAGCGCCGCGGCGGGCGCGGCAGGATGGCCACGACGATGAAGGAGGACGATTTCATCGAGCGGCTGTTCGTCGCGCACTCGCACGACCACCTGCTGTGCTTCTCCGACCGCGGGCGCCTGTACTGGCTCAAGGTCTACGAGGTGCCCGCCGGCAGCCGCGCCAGCCGCGGCAAGCCGATCGTCAACATGTTCCCGCTGGAAGAGGGCGAGAAGATTACCGCGGTGATGCCGGTGAAGGAATTCGACGAGAAGCGCTACGTGTTCATGGCGACCGCGCAGGGCACGGTCAAGAAGACGCCGCTCACCGAGTTCTCGCGCCCGCGGCCGAGCGGGATCATCGCGGTCGGGCTGGACGAGGGCGATTTCCTGGTGGGCGCGGTTCTCACGGACGGCAGCTACGACGTGATGCTGTTCTCCTCCGAGGGCAAGGCGGTGCGCTTCCACGAGGACGACGTGCGGCCGATGGGCCGGCAGGCGACCGGCGTGCGCGGCATGCGCCTGGGCGAGGGCCAGCGCGTGGTGTGCATGCTGGCGGCGAAGGACGAGTCGCGGTCGGTGCTCACCGCGACCGAGCACGGCTTCGGCAAGCGCACGCCGATCGGCGAATACCCGCGCCACGGGCGCGGCGGCCAGGGCGTGATCGCGATCCAGACCTCGGAGCGCAACGGCATGCTGGTGGGCGCGAACCTGGTCGACGACCACGACGAGGTGATGCTGATCTCCACCGGCGGGGTGCTGATCCGCACCGAGGTGGCGCAGATCCGCGAGCAGGGCCGCTCGACGCAGGGCGTCACGCTGATTGCGCTCGGCGAGGGCGAGAAGCTGGCCGGCCTGGAGCGCATCGAGGAGCGCGACGTGGTGGGCGGAAACGGGGAGGCGCCGCCCGAGGAGCCGGCTGCCGAGGAGCCTCCGCCGCCGACGGTGCATTGATGTCGCGCATATTCAATTTCAGCCCGGGGCCGGCGATTCTGCCCGCAGAGGTGCTGGCGCGCGCCGGCGACGAGATGCTCGACTGGCACGGCAGCGGCATGTGCGTGATGGAGATGAGCCACCGCGGGAAAGAGTTCATCTCGATCGCCGCCGAGGCCGAGCGCGACCTGCGCGAGCTGCTGGCGATTCCCGCGCACTACAAGGTGCTGTTTCTGCAGGGCGGGGCGACGCTGCAGTTCGCACAGGTGCCGATGAACCTGCTCGGCGGCAAAGGCAAGGCCGACTACGTGAATACCGGCGAATGGTCCAAGAAGGCGATCAAGGAGGCCAAAGCGTACTGCGACGTGCACATCGCCGCGAGTTCCGAAGACCGCAGCTTCACCTACGCGCCGCCGCAGCCGGCGTGGAAGCTGCGCCCGGACGCCGCCTACGTGCACTACTGCTCGAACGAGACGATCGGCGGCGTCGAGTTCCACTGGGTTCCCGACACGGGAAGCGTGCCGCTGGTGGCCGACGCCTCGTCGCACTTCCTGTCGCGGCCGCTCGAGGTGTCGCGCTTCGGCCTGATCTACGCGGGCGCGCAGAAGAACGTCGGCCCGGCGGGGCTCACCATCGTCATCGTGCGCGAGGACCTGCTCGGCCGGGCGGCGAAAGGAACGCCCACGGTCATGGACTACAAGCTGCAGGCCGCGGCAGACTCGATGCTGAACACTCCCGCCACCTACGCGATCTACATCGCCGGGCTGGTGCTCAAGTGGCTCAAGGCCCTCGGCGGGCTCCCCGAGATCGAGCGGCGCAACGTCGCGAAAGCGAAGCTGCTGTACGATTTGCTCGATTCGAGCGGCTTTTATCGCAATCCGGTCGAGAAGGCCGACCGCTCGCGCATGAACGTGCCGTTCCGCGTGCCCGATGAACGCCTCGACGCCCCTTTCCTGAAGGGGGCCGAAGAGCGCGGCATGGTGCAGCTGAAGGGCCACCGCTCGGTCGGCGGCATGCGCGCCTCGATCTACAACGCGATGCCGCTCGAGGGCGTCGAGCGGCTGGCCGGCTACATGAAGGAGTTCGAGGCGCGGCATGGCTAAGGCGCACGCAAAGAAATCCGAGATCCTCGTCGTCAACCAGATCTCCGCGTCGGGCCTGAAGCGCCTGCCTGCCGAGCGCTACTCGGTCGTCAAGGAAGCGTCGGATCCGGATGCGATCCTGGTGCGCTCGCAGGACCTGCACGCCTACGCCTTCGGTCCGAGCCTGAAGGCGGTCGGGCGCGCCGGCGCCGGCGTGAACAACATCCCGGTCAAGGCGCTCACGGCGCGCGGCATTCCGGTGTTCAATGCTCCCGGCGCGAACGCCAACGCGGTGAAGGAGCTGGTGCTCGCCGGCATGCTGCTCGCCGCGCGCAACCTCGGGCCCGCACTCGATTTCGTGCGCGGACTGGGCGAGGCGGCGGACCTGGATCGCCGCGTCGAGGAAGGCAAAAAGCAATTCGCCGGGGTCGAGCTGCCGGGACACACGCTCGGGGTCGTGGGCCTTGGCAAGGTCGGGAGCCTGGTCGCCGACGGCGCGATCCGCCTGGGCATGAACGTGCTCGGCTACGACCCCGACATCACGGTGGACGCCGCCTGGAGCCTGCCTTCCCAGGTGCGCCGCGCGGTGTCGATCGAGGAAGTCCTGAAGTCGAGCCATTTCGTCACGCTGCACGTGCCGCTCGCGGAGCGCACGCGCCACCTCGTCAACGCGAAGAGCATCGAGCTGCTGCGGCCCGGCGCGATCCTGCTCAACTTCTCGCGCGAGGCCGTGGTCGACGACGCGGCCGTGCTGAAGGGGCTGGCGCAGCAACGCCCGAGGTGGTACGTGACCGATTTCCCGACCGCGGCGCTCATCGGCAAGCCGGGCGTCATGGCGCTGCCGCACCTCGGCGCCTCGACGCGCGAGGCGGAGGAGAACTGCGCCGTGATGGTGGTCGACCAGCTGCGCGACTGCCTCGAGCACGGAATTTTGCGCAACGCGGTCAACTTTCCCGATGCCGAGATGTCGCGCGAGGCGCCCTACCGCCTCGCGATCGCCAACGCCAACGTCCCGGACATGCTCGCTTCGATCTCGCACGCGCTCGGCAAGCGGCGCATCAACATCCACAACATGCTCAACAAGTCCAGGGGCGAGATGGCCTACACGCTGGTCGACGTCGACAGTCCCGTCGCCGGCGAGGCGCTCGAAGACCTGCGGCGGCTCGCCGGCGTGCTCGCGGTACGCTATCTCCCGGTAGACTGAGGGCGATGGCGGACGAGATCGAAAAGCTGCGCAAGGAGATCGACGCGCTGGACGACGAACTGCTCGGGCTGATCGGCCGCCGCGCCGCGATCGCGCAGCGGATCGGCGGCCTGAAGGACGGCGCGCCCGCCTACCGCCCCGAACGCGAGACCGAGATCCTGCGGCGCGTGACCCAGGCGAACCGCGGCCCGCTCGGCGCCGAGCGCGTCGCCGCGGTGTTCCGCGAGCTGATCTCGGCCTGCCGCAGCCTCGAGGAGGCGATCGCGGTCGCCTACCTCGGGCCCGAGGGCACCTTCAGCGAGCAGGCGGTGCGCAAGCACTTCGGGCACGGCGTGCAGGCGCTCCCCGCCGGATCGGTGGACGAGGCGTTGCGCCGCTGCGAGGCGGGGGCGGTGCAGTTCGCGGTCGTGCCGGTCGAGAACTCGACCGAGGGCGCGGTCGGCCGCACCCTCGACCTGCTGCTCGTCACGCCGCTCAGGATCTGCGCGGAGATCGAGCTGCGCGTGCAGCAGAGCCTGCTTTCGCGCTCCACCGACCTTGCCGCGGTGCGACGCGTGTACTCGCATGCCCAGTCCCTCGCGCAGTGCGACGACTGGCTCTCGCGCAACATGCCGCACGCCGAGCGAGTGCCGGTGGGCTCCAACGCCGAGGCGGCGCTGCGAGCGAGCATGGAGGAGGGAACCGCGGCGATCGCGGGCGAAGCGGCCTCCGGGCGCTACCGGCTGAACGTGGTGGCGCGCTCGATCGAGGACGATTCGAACAACACCACGCGCTTTCTCGTGCTCGGCAACCTCGAGCCGGAGCCCACCGGCAACGACCGCACCTCGCTGGTGATGTCGGCCGAGAACAGGCCCGGCGCGGTGCACGCGCTGCTCACGCCGCTCGCCGCGCACCGCGTGAGCATGACGCGCATCGAATCGCGGCCCGCGCGCGCCATGCGCACGGTGCTCTGGGAATACGTGTTCTTCATCGACGTCGAGGGGCACCGCAAGGATGCGCCGGTCGCGGCGGCGCTCGCCGAGCTCAAGCAGATCGCGCCGTTCCTCAAGGTGCTCGGCTCCTATCCCGCGGCCGTGCGCTAGAGCCCGCCATGCTGATGGATCTGTGCGAGCTTTCCCCGTCGTACGTGCGCTCGATCGCGCCCTACCAGCCGGGAAAGCCGATCTCGGAGCTGGCGCGCGAGCTGGGCCTGAAGGAGGAGGGCATCGTCAAGCTCGCCTCGAACGAGAACCCGCGCGGCATCGGCCCGCGCACGCGCGCGGCGATCGAGGCGGCGATCGCCGACGTGCCGCGCTATCCCGACGGCAACGGCTACGAGCTCAAGCGCGCGCTCGCCGGGCGCTACGGCGTGGACGTGTCCTCGATCGTGCTCGGCAACGGCTCGAACGACGTGCTCGAGCTCGCGTCGCTCGCCTTTCTCGGGCCGGGCCGCGCCGCCGTTTACTCGCAGCACGCGTTCACGGTCTATCCGCTCGCCACGCAGGCGCGCGGCGCGCGCGCCATCGTGGTTCCGGCGCGGGACTACGCGCACGACCTCCCGGCGATGGCCAAAGCGGTGGACCAGGAGACCAGCGTCCTGTGGATCGCCAATCCGAACAATCCGACCGGCACGCACGCCATGCCGCACGAGCTCGAGGCGCTGCTCAAGCGCGTCCCGGAGCGCGTGATCGTCGTGCTCGACGAGGCGTACAACGAATACCTGACCCCGGAGCGCAGGTTCGACTCGGTGAAATGGCTCAAGCGCCATCCCAATCTGGTCATCACGCGCACCTTCTCCAAGGCCTACGGACTGGCCGGGCTGAGGGTGGGCTACGCGCTTGCCCACGCCACGGTGGCCGACGTGATGAACCGCGTCAGGCAGCCGTTCAACGTCAACTCGATCGCGCTCGCCGCCGCGGCCGCCGCGCTCGACGACATGGAATTCGTGGCCAGGAGCTACGCCGAGAACCTGCAGGGTCTGGCGCAGCTCGAGGAAGGCGCGAAACGGCTCGGCCTTGAATACATCTCGTCCTTCGGCAATTTCCTCACCATGCGCGTCGGCAAGGCGCCGGAGATCTACAAGCGCTTGTTGCGCCGCGCAGTGATCGTGCGGCCGGTCGGCGGCGGCTACGGCCTGCCCGAGCACCTGCGCGTCACCGTCGGCACGACGCAAGAAAACGACAAGTTCCTCTCCGCGCTCGCCGCGAGCCTGAAGGAATGACGCCGCGCTTCGAGCGGGTCGCGGTGATCGGCGTCGGACTGATCGGGGGCTCGTTCGCGCTCGCCCTGAAGCAGGCCCGCGCCTGCTCCCATGTCGTGGGCGTCGGGCGCGATCCGCGCAACGTCAGGCTCGCGCTCGAGCGCGGCGTCGTCGATTCGAGCGAAACGGATCCTGCCGCGGCGGCGCGCGGCGCGGACCTGATCCTGGTGGCGACGCCGGTCGCGCAGGCAGGCAAGGTATTCGCATCGATCGCGCCGGCGCTGGGCGCCGACGCGCTCGTCACCGACGCGGGCAGCACCAAGTGCGGCGTGGTGGCGGCGGCGCGCGCCGCCCTGGGAGAGAAGCTCCGGCAGCTCGTCCCCGCCCACCCGATCGCCGGCGGCGAGCATTCCGGGGTGGCCGCCGCGAGCGCCCAGCTGTTTCGCGGCCGGCGCGTGGTGCTGGTGCCGCTTGCCGAAAATGCCCCGGCCGCCGTCGAGCGCGTGAGCGGCGCCTGGCAGGCGTGCGGCGCGAAAATCGCGCGCATGGAGCCCGAGGAGCACGACGCGGTGTTCGCGGCGGTGAGCCACCTGCCGCATCTGCTCGCCTACGCGCTGGTGCACGAGCTGGCGGGCCGGGAGAACTCGGCGCAGCTGTTCTCGTACGCGGCCGGCGGGTTCCGCGACTTCACGCGCATCGCCTCCAGCCATCCCGAGATGTGGCGCGACATCTGCGTGGCGAACCGCGACCGGCTGCTCGCCGAGCTGGCGCGCTTCGCGGCGAAGCTCGAGTCGGTGCGGGGCCTGCTCCAGGCGGGCGACGCCGGGGCGCTGGAGCGCCTGTTCGCCGAGGCGCGCGCGGCGCGCGGCCGCTGGCTGGAGGGCGAATACGACGCTTGAGGGGCGTGCGATGGATTTTCTCGAGCTGAAGCCGATCCGCCGCGCAGCCGGCACGGTGCGGCTGCCCGGCTCGAAGAGCATCTCGAACCGCGTGCTGCTGCTCGCCTCGCTCGCTTCGGGCGAGACCGAGGTGCGCGGGCTGCTCGACGCCGACGACACCAGGGTGATGCTGGATTCGCTTTCGCGTCTCGGCATATCCTGGCAAAGGCGCGACGGTAGATTCGTGATCACGGGCGCCTGCGGTCCGTTCGCCGCGAAAAAGGCGGATCTTTTCCTCGGCAACGCTGGAACCGCATTGCGCCCGCTTGTCGCGGCGCTCGCGCTCTCGTCGGGCGAATACCGGCTCTCGGGCGTGCCGCGCATGCACGAGCGGCCCATCGCCGACCTGGTCGACGCGTTGCGCGGCATCGGCGCGAGGATCGACTATGCCGGCGCCGAGGGCTATCCGCCGCTGGTCGTTCACCCGGCGCAGATTCATTTGGAGAAATCGGTGAAGGTAAGAGGGGAGGTTTCGTCCCAATTCCTTACGGCGCTCCTGATGGCGCTGCCGCTGTGCGGAAAACGCTCGAGCGTCGAAGTGCAAGGCGAATTGATTTCCAAACCTTACGTCGAGATCACGCTGAACGTCATGCGCCGCTTCGGCGTCGAGGTCCCGCGTCACGACTGGACGATGTTCGAGGTTCCGGAAGGCAGGTACGTCTCCCCGGGAAGGATCTTCGTCGAAGGCGACGCCTCGTCCGCGTCCTACTTCCTCGCCGCCGGCGCGATCGGCGGCGGGCCGGTGCGCGTCGAGGGCGTCGGGCGCGACAGCATCCAGGGCGACGTGCGCTTCACGGAGGTTCTGGAGCGCATGGGAGCGAGAGTCGCGCTCGGCGAGGACTGGATCGAATGCTCTTCGGCGAACGGCACGCTCCGTCCGATCGACATGGATCTCAACCACATTCCCGACGCGGCGATGGCCGCAGCGGTGCTGGCCCTTTTTGCCGGCGGGCCGAGCACCATCCGCAACATCGCGAGCTGGCGCGTCAAGGAGACCGACCGTATCGCCGCGATGGCGAGGGAACTGCGGAAACTGGGGGCGCAGGTGGAGGAAGGTGCCGATTGGATTCGAATCGATCCTCCCAAGACCTTTACTCCCGGCGTTTCAATCGACACCTACGACGATCACCGAATGGCGATGAGCTTCTCGCTCGCCGCGCTCGGCGGCGTCGCCGTGACGATCAACGATCCGAAATGCGTCGCGAAAACGTATCCGGACTACTTCGCGGCGTTCGCTTCGATCGTGCGCTAAGGACTTGGGACACTGACGCCCATGAGCTTCAGCCCCGGCACGTCCTTGAAATCCTTCGCGTTGGCAGTCAACAGCGTGAACTTGCGCTCGATCGCCTGGGCGGCGAGCCAGAGATCCTGAACGCGGAAATCGTGACCGCGGCCGGCTTTTGCCAATCCGGCGGCGAGGGCGCCGAAAATCTCGGCGGTTGCGCCGCCGATGCGCAGGAGCGGCTTGCGTCGCATGCGGCGAAGCATGGCGATGGCTCTCTGTTTCTGCTTTGTGTCGGTCATCAGTTCGATGCCGAAGCGAATCTCCGCGAGGTTGACCGGCGAGAGATAGACCGGGGACGGGCCGGTAACGGCGTGAATGTCGGCGGCGCCGAGTCGTCCCCGCTCGACGGCGATCCACAGGTTGGTATCGATCAGGAAGCCCATGGATCGCGCAACTCGCCGAGCGTTCCGCGTTTGCCCTTCTTCCTGCCGTGGATGGCCGAGGCGAGCGCGTCGGCAGTGCCGTCGTCCAGCGTCCGGTAGAGGTCACCGAGGACCTCGAGGGCGTTGCGCGCGGGCGGTTCCGGAACCAGGCGCGCGATCTGCCGGCGGTTGCGAACCAGCACCACCTCCTCCTGCTCGCGTTCGACGCCGTCCAGGACGGCGCTGAAGTTCCGGGCCACTTCGGTGACGGTCAGCGTTTTCATGGCGGCAGTTTATCAGATACTATCTGATCCGATGACGATCACCGCGGTTTCCAACGTGCCGGTGGTCGCCATCGACGGCCCCTCGGCCTCCGGCAAAGGCACGGTCGCCAAGCGCGTCGCCGAGGCGCTCGGCTTCCATTATCTGGAGAGCGGCGCGCTCTACCGCCTGGTCGCGCTCGCCTCGCTGCGCTCGGGCGTCGCCCCCGGCGACGAGCCGCGGCTCGCCGGGATCGCGCGCGGACTCGATTTCCGCTTCGCGGGCGAGGCGATCTTTCTTGACGGCGAGGACGTGACCGGGGAGGCGCGCGGCGAGCGCTGCAGCATCCTCGCCTCGCAGGTCGCGGGTCTGGCTCAGGTGCGCCAGGCGCTCCTGGAGCGCCAAAGGGGGTTCAGGCGGGCGCCCGGGCTGGTGGCCGACGGCCGCGACATGGGTACGGTGGTGTTTCCGGATGCCAGCCTCAAGGTGTTCTTGACAGCGAGCCCGGAAATCAGGGCTCAACGAAGATATAACCAGTTGAAAGAAAAAGGAATCAGTGCTAATCTTCGCGCCCTTTCCCGCGACCTCGAGGAACGGGATGGGCGCGACGCCAAGCGGGCGGTCGCGCCGCTCGTTCCGGCGAGCGATTCGCAAGTGCTGGATTCTTCGGCGCTTTCGATCGAAGTCGTCACCGAGCGCATCGTCGCCTGGTGCAGGGAAAGGAAACTGGGTGGGCGGGGCTGACGTCCCGCCCTTGTGTTCAACCTGACCCGCAGCACGCAAGTCTGCGGCCTGAAAGGATTTTTCGCTTCATGTCAAACGTTTCCCCCGCCGCCGCCGATCCCGCGAGCGAGTCGTTCGCGGCGCTGTTCGAGGAGAGTCTCAACCGCAAGGAGATGCGCGTCGGCGAAGTCATCACCGCCGAGGTGCTGAGCGTCGACGAGAACTTCGTGGTCGTGAACGCAGGGCTGAAGTCCGAAAGCATCATCGCCATCGAGGAATTCCGCAACGACGCCGGCCAGGTCGATGTGAAGCCCGGCGATTTCGTTTCCGTATCCATCGAGGCGCTGGAGGACGGCTTCGGCGCGACGCGGCTGTCGCGCGACAAGGCGAAGCGCATGGCCGCCTGGCTCGATCTCGAGAAGGCTCTGGAGAAGGGCGAGAAGGTCGAGGGCGTCATCACCGGCAAGGTGAAAGGCGGCCTCACCGTCATGACGCGCGGCATCCGCGCCTTCCTGCCGGGGTCGCTCGTCGACCTGCGCCCGGTGAAGGACACCACGCCCTACGAGGGCAAGCAGATGGAGTTCAAGGTCATCAAGCTCGACCGCAAGCGCAACAACGTGGTCGTGTCGCGCCGCGCGGTGCTCGAGGAGACCGCGGGCGCCGAGCGCGAGCAGCTCCTCGCCACGCTGCAGGAGGGCGCGGTGGTGAAGGGCGTGGTGAAGAACATCACCGACTACGGCGCGTTCGTCGACCTGGGCGGGATCGACGGGCTGCTGCACATCACCGATCTCGCGTGGCGGCGCGTGAAGCACCCGTCGGAAGTGCTCAACGTGGGCGACGAGGTGACCGCCAAGGTGCTCAAGTTCGACGCCGAGAAGAACCGCGTGTCGCTCGGCCTGAAGCAGCTCGGCGAGGATCCCTGGGTCGGCATCGCGCGCCGCTACCCGCAGAGCACGCGCCTGTTCGGAAAAGTGACCAACCTCACCGATTACGGCGCGTTCGTCGAGGTCGAGTCCGGCATCGAGGGCCTGGTGCACGTCTCCGAGATGGACTGGACCAACAAGAACGTGCATCCCTCGAAGGTGGTGCAGGTCGGCGACGAGGTCGAGGTGATGATCCTCGAGATCGACGAGGAGCGGCGCCGCATCTCGCTCGGCATGAAGCAGTGCCAGCCCAACCCGTGGGAGGACTTCGCGCGCGAGTACAAGAAGGGGGACCGGGTAAAAGGCCAGATCAAGTCGATCACCGACTTCGGCGTGTTCGTCGGCCTGCCCGGCGCAATCGACGGGCTGGTGCACCTCTCGGACCTGTCGTGGTCGGCGCCGGGCGAGGAGGCCGTCAAGAACTTCAAGAAGGGCGAGGAGGTCGAGGCAGTGGTGCTCTCGATCGACGTCGAGCGCGAGCGCATCTCGCTCGGCGTCAAGCAGCTCGAGGGCGACCCCTTCACCAACTTCATCGCCAGCCACGAGAAGAACAGCGTGGTGAGCGGCACCGTGAAATCGGTGGACGCGAAGGGCGCCGTGATCGCGATCTCGGGCGAGGTCGAAGGGTATCTGCGCGCCTCCGAGTTCTCGCGCGACCGCGTGGAGGATCTCGCCAAGCACCTCAAGGAGGGCGACGCGGTGCAGGCCATGATCATCAACGTCGACCGCAAGAACCGCTCCATCAACCTGTCGGTGAAGGCGAAGGACCTCGTAGAGGAGACCGACGCGATGAAGCAGCTGCGCACCGAGCAGGCGGCGGCGAGCGCGGGAGCGACCAATCTCGGCGCGCTGCTGCGCGCCAAGCTCGACAAGGGCAATCCCGACCCGCAGGAATAGGCGGGGCCCGAGCGCACGAAAAGGGGGAAGTTCCGCCATGACCAAGTCGGAGCTGATCGCGCGCCTCGCCCAGCGTTATCCGCAGCTGGTGGCGAAGGACGCCGAGTACGCGGTCAAGATGATCCTCGACGCGATGACCAGCTCGCTGCTCGCCGGCCACCGCATCGAGATCCGCGGCTTCGGCAGCTTCGGGCTGAACTACCGGCCGCCGCGCACCGGGCGCAATCCCAAGTCCGGCGAGAAGGTGCGGGTGCCCGAGAAGTACGTGCCGCACTTCAAGGCGGGCAAGGAACTGCGCGAGCGCGTCGACTCCCCGCCCGCGGCCGCGCCGGCGCCCAAGCAGCAAACCACCCAGACCGCGCGCTAGGCCGGATGCGGGGGTGAGCGGCGCCCGCGCCCGGATCGCCTGACATGCGCATCGCCAGCTGGACCATCCGGATCGCCGTGTTCCTGTTCCTGCTCGCGCTGGCGGCCAGGAACGCCGACCCGGTCACCCTGCGTTTCTTCTTCGACCTCGCGATCCAGACACCGCTGGTGGTGGCGCTGTTCGCGGCCTTCGCCGCCGGCGCCGCGGTCGGTTTGATGGCCGTGCTCGCGACCCTGCTGCGCCAGCGGCGCGAGATCGCGCGCCTGAAGCGCGAAACGCCATCGGGCGCCGCGCCGGCGCCGCCCCAGGTGCCGGATCTCTAGCGCCATGGAATTCGAGTACTGGTGGCTGCTGGGATTTCCGCTGTTCTTCGGCCTGGGATGGGCGGCGGCGCGCATCGACATCCGGCAGCTGGTGCGTGAATCGCGCGCGCTGCCGCGCTCGTACTTCAAGGGGCTCAATTTCCTGCTCAACGAGCAGCCGGACAAGGCGATCGAGGCCTTCATCGAGGTGGTGAGGATCGACCCCGAGACCATCGAGCTGCACTTCGCGCTGGGGAGCCTGTTCCGGCGCCGCGGCGAGTACGACCGCGCGATCCGCATGCACCAGAACCTGTTCGAGCGCGCCGACCTCGGCGCCGAGCAGAAGCTCGCCGCGCTCGCCGCGCTGGGCGAGGACTACCTCAAGGCCGGCATCCTCGACCGCGCGGAGGACGTATTCGCGCGGCTCGCCGAGGGCCCCAGCGCCGCGCTGGCGCGGCGGCGCCTGCTCGAGATCTACGAGCAGGAAAAGGAGTGGGACCGCGCCACCGACATGGCGAAGCGCCTCGCCGCCGAATCCGGCGAATCCCGCGGCCGCGGCGTCGCGCAGTACCTGTGCGAGCTCGCCTCGACCGAGGCGACGCATTCGCGACCGGACGCGGCGCGCCGGCACCTGGAGGAGGCGCTGGAGGCGAACCGCAAGTGCGTGCGCGCCAGCCTGCAGCTCGGCGACCTCGAGCGCGCGGCGGGCAAGCTGGAGCGCGCGATCGAGCACTGGAAGAGGATCGAGTCGCAGGACGCCTCGTACCTCGCGCTCGCGGCGCAGCGCCTGCTCGAGGCCTACCGCGACGTGGGGCGCCCCGAGGAGGGCCTGACGCTGCTGGCCGGCTACCTCGAGCGCTACCCGTCGCTCGATCTGCTCGACACGGTGTTCCAGCAGACGCTCGAGGCGAAGGGCGTCGAGGTCGCCTACAAGCTGGTGCGCGACGAGCTGCGGCGCAACCCGACGCTGCTCGGCCTGGACCGGCTGCTCGAGGCGCAGATCATCGGGGCGGCATCGCCCGAGCGCAGGCGCGACCTGGAGCTGGTGCGCAATCTCGTGCACGGCCACACGCGGCGCCTCGCCCGCTACCGCTGCGAGAGCTGCGGCTTCAAGGCGCGCCAGTTCCACTGGCGCTGCCCGGCCTGCGGCGGCTGGGAGACCTACCCGCCGCGGCGCACCGAGGAGTTCGACCTCGCGCCATGAACCTCACGGTGGTCGGAACAGGTTACGTGGGGCTTGTCACCGGCGCCTGCCTCGCCGACGCGGGAAACCGCGTGCTCTGCGTCGATCTCGACGCGACGAAGATCGAGGCGCTCGCCGCGGGCCGCGTCCCGATCTTCGAGCCGGGCCTGGAGCCGATCGTCGCGCGCAACCGCGCGGCCGGAAGGCTCGCGTTCACCACCGACGTGGCGGCGAGCGTGGCGCACGGCGAGCTGCAGCTGATCGCGGTCGGCACGCCGCCCGGCGAGGACGGCGCGGCGGACGTCACGCAGGTGCTCGAGGCGGCGCGCGCGATCGGGCGCCACATGCGCTCGTACAAGGTGGTCGCGACCAAGTCGACGGTGCCGGTCGGCACGGCCGACCGGATTCGCCAGGCGATAGGCGAAGAGATGCGCCGCCGCGGAGTCGAGCTCGAGCTCGCGGTGGTCTCGAACCCCGAATTCCTCAAGGAGGGCGCGGCGGTCGAGGACTTCATGCGCCCCGAGCGCATCATCGTCGGCTCCGACGACGAGCGCGCGATCGCGCTGCTGCGAAGCCTCTACGCGCCGTTCCAGCGCAACCGCGAGCGCATGATGGTGATGGGCGCGCGCTCGGCCGAGCTCACCAAGTACGCCGCGAACTCGATGCTCGCCACGCGCATCTCGTTCATGAACGAGCTGGCGAACCTCGCCGAGACGCTGGGCGCCGACATCGAGCAGGTGCGCCGCGGCATCGGCGCGGACCCGAGGATCGGCAGCCGCTTCCTCTACGCGGGCGCGGGATTCGGCGGCTCGTGCTTCCCCAAGGACGTGAAGGCGCTGCAGCGCATCGCCTCGGAGGCCGGCCGCCCGCTCAGGGTGCTCGCCGCGGTGGAGCAGGTGAACGAGGCGCAGAAGCACGTGCTCGGCGCAAAGATCCGCGCGCGCTTCGGCGCCGATCTCTCCGGGCGGCGCTTCGCGATCTGGGGCCTGGCGTTCAAGCCGGAGACGGACGACCTGCGCGAGGCGCCGGCGAGGACCCTCATCGCCGACCTCCTCGGCGCCGGCGCGGCGGTGCGCGCCTACGATCCGGCTGCGGGCGACGGGGCGAGGCGCCTCTACGCCGGCGAGCCGAAAGTCGAGATCGCCGCTTCGGCGCTCGCCGCGCTGGAAGGGGCGGATGCGCTCGCGATCGTCACCGAGTGGCGCGAGTTCCGCAGCCCGGACTTCGCCGCGTTGAAGGCGCGCCTGAAGACCCCGGCGGTCTTCGACGGGCGCAACCTGTACGATCCGGCTGCGATGCGCGCCCAGGGAATCGAGTACCACCCGATAGGAAGGAAGACGTGAAGGTGCCGGATACCTCCGCGGCACGGGTGCTGGTGGTCGGGGACGTGATGCTCGACCGCTACTGGTTCGGCGACGCCGCGCGCATCTCGCCCGAGGCTCCCGTTCCCGTATTGCTGGTCGAGCGCGAAGAGGAGCGGCCGGGCGGCGCGGCGAACGTCGCACGCAACTGCGCGGCGCTTGGGGCGCGCACTCAACTGCTCTCGGTCATCGGGCGCGACGGCCCGGGAACGCGGCTCGCGCGCCTGGTCAGGCAGGCCGGCGTGCGCGCGAGCCTGCACCGCGACCGCTCGATCCGCACCACGCAGAAGCTGCGCGTCATCGGCCGCCAGCAGCAGCTGCTGCGCATCGACTTCGAGACCCCGCCCTCGCGCGAGGTGCTCGCCTCGAAGCTCGCCGAGTTCGAGGCCGCGCTTCCGCAGTGCGACGTGGTGGTGCTCTCCGACTACGGCAAGGGGGGCCTCGCGCACATCGCGCGGATGATCCGGCTCGCGCGCGCGGCCGGAAAGCGCGTGCTGGTGGACCCCAAGGGCGAGGACTACTCGCGCTACAAGGGCGCGAGCGTGGTGACGCCCAACCTCGCCGAGCTGCGCGGCGTGGTCGGCGGCTGGAAGGGCGAGAAGGACCTCGAGGCGCGCGCGCAGCGCCTGCGCGGGAGCCTGGGCCTGGAGGCGCTGCTGCTGACCCGCGGCGAGCTGGGAATGACGCTTTTCCGGCGCAGCCGCGTGCTGCGCGTCAAGGCGGAGAAGCGCGAGGTGTTCGACGTGAGCGGCGCGGGCGACACGGTGATCGCGACGCTCGCGGTGATGCTCGCCTGCGGAGAGCCGCTGGAGGCCGCGGTGCGCCTGGCGAACCGCGCCGGCGGCATCGCGGTGGAGAAGTTCGGCACCGCGGTCGTCACGCGGCAGGAACTGTTCGGGGGCTAGTGGGCCATGTACTACGTGGTCACCGGCGCCGCCGGGTTCATCGGCTCCAGGCTTGTCGCGGCGCTCAACCGCCGCGGCATCGCCGACATCATCGCCGTCGACAACCTCCCGGCGGGCGGAGAGCTACGCAACCTGACCGGGATGCGGATCCGCGACTACCTGCGCCACGACGAATTCCTCGAGCGGTTCGACGGCGCACTGGAAGCCGTGTTCCACGAAGGCGCCTGCACCAATACCATGGTGCACGACCGGCGCCTGATGATGGAAAGCAACTTCGAGTTCTCGCGGCGCCTGCTCGACAGGTGCCAGTCGGCGCGCGTGCCGCTGATCTACGCTTCGTCGGCGGCGGTCTACGGCGGCAGCGGCGAGTTCCGCGAGGAGCCGCAGTGCGAGCGCCCGCTCAACGTGTACGGAGAATCGAAGCTGCTGTTCGACCAGGAAGTGCGGCGCCGCCTGCCGCAGGCGGGCGCGCAGCTCGCCGGGCTGAGATATTTCAACGTCTACGGACCTGACGAGGCGCACAAGGGCGCCATGGCGTCGATGGCGTTCCAGGCGCGTCGGCAGCTGCGCGAGACGGGAAAGGTGAGGCTGTTCAGGGGCTCTGGCGGTTACGGCGACGGCGAGCAGCGGCGCGACTTCATCCACGTCGACGACGCCGTGGCGGTCAACCTCTGGCTGCTGGAGCACCGCGGGGTGTCGGGCATCTTCAACTGCGGCACCGGCCGCGCGCAGAGCTTCAACGAGCTCGCCGCCGCCGTGATCAACGCCGAGCGCGGCACGCGCCTTGCGCCGCGCGAGCTGGCGGCGAAGGGGCTGATCGAGTACATCCCTTTTCCCGAGGGGCTGATGGAGAAATACCAGAGCTTCACGCAGGCGGACCTGAGCCGCCTGCGCGAGGCGGGATTCGGGGGCGAATTCATGACCGTTGAGCAGGGCGTGTCCGCCTATATGCAGGAACTGCGCGCCGCATGAACAGGACGATCGAGGATTTCATCGGCGATACGCCGCTCGTGCGGCTGCAGCGCCTGCCGGGCGAGGAGAACCGCAAGCGCGGCAACGTCATCCTCGCCAAGCTGGAGGGCGACAACCCCGCCGGCTCGGTGAAGGACCGCCCGGCGATCTCGATGATCCGGCGCGCCGAGGAGCGCGGCCGCATCAAGCCGGGCGACACGCTGATCGAGCCGACCTCGGGCAACACCGGGATCGCGCTCGCGATGGCCGCGGCGATCCGCGGCTACCGCATGGTGCTCATCATGCCCGAGCACCTGTCGACGGAGCGGCGGCAAACCATGCGCGCCTACGGCGCCGAGATCGTCCTCACGCCGCAGAAGGGCGGCATGGAGGCGGCGCGCGACCTCGCCGAGAAGATGGTGAGGGAGAAGAAGGGCATCATGCTCGACCAGTTCGCCAACCCCGACAACCCGCTCGTCCACTACCAGACCACGGGCCCGGAGATCTGGCGCGACACCGAGGGGAAAATCACCCACTTCGTCTCCAGCATGGGCACCACCGGCACCATCATGGGCTGCTCGCGCTTTTTCAAGGAGAAGAACCCGAAGATCCAGGTGATCGGCTGCCAGCCGAGCGAGGGCTCGCAGATCCCCGGCATCCGCAAGTGGCCCGAGGCCTACCTGCCGAAGATCTACGAGCGCAAGCGCGTGGACCGGCTGGAGCTGGTGAGCCAGGCCGAGGCCGAGGAGATGACGCGGCGCCTGGCGCGCGAGGAGGGCATCTTCGCTGGCATCTCCTCGGGCGGCGCGGTGCACGTCGCGCTGCGCGTCGCGGGAGAGCTGAAGAACGCGGTGATCGTCACCGTCATCTGCGACCGCGGCGACCGCTACCTCACCACCGGAGTGTTCCCCGATTGACCCCGGTCCTCGCCTTCGATATCGAGACGGTGCCCGACTGCGCGGGGATCCGCAGGCTGCACCGCCTGCCCGAGTCGCTCGCCGATCACGAGGTCGCGGAGATCGCCTTCCAGAGGCGCCGCGTGCAGACCGGGAGCGACTTCCTGCCGCCGCACCTGCAGCGCGTGATCGTCATCTCCTGCGTGCTGCGCGACGGCGAGGGCGTGCAGCTGTTCTCGATCGGCGAGCCCGAGCGCGACGAGCGCTCGACGATCCAGAAGTTCTTCGACGGCATCGAGAAATACACGCCGCAGCTGGTATCGTGGAACGGCGGCGGCTTCGACCTGCCGGTGCTGCAGGCCCGGGGCCTGGCGAACGGGGTGAGCGCGGCTCGCTACTGGGAGCTGGGCGATGAGGACCGCGAGTTCCGCTACAACAACTACATCGGCCGCTACCACACGCGCCACCTCGACCTGATGGACCTGCTCGCCCAGTACCAGCCGCGCAACTACGCGCCGCTCGACGAGGCGGCGCGGCTGTGCGGCTTTCCCGGCAAGCTCGGTCTCGAAGGCGCCGCGGTCTGGGAGCAGTACGGCAAGGGCGAGATGAAGAAAATCCGCGACTACTGCGAGACCGACTGCGCCAACACCTACCTGCTCTACCTGCGCTTCCAGCGCATGCGCGGCCAGTTCGCCGAGGAGCGCTACCGCAAGGAATGCGCGCTGCTTCGCGCCGCGCTCGAGAAGCAGAAGGAGACGCACTGGCGCGAGTTCCTGTCGCTTTGGGAAAAGCTGGATTAAAACCCTGCCGCGCGCCCTCCGGGCGCGGCGGAACCATGGAAAGTACGATTCTCGAGGTCGGTGCGCTTGATGCCGAGGGGCGCGGCGTCGCGCGCAACCGGGAAGGCAAGGTGGTGTTCGTCGAGGGCGCGCTGCCGGGCGAGCGCGTCGAGGCGCGTGTCTTCGAGCAACGGCGCTCGTTCGACCTCGCGCATACCGCAGCCGTCCTGCGCGAGTCGCCGGGCCGCAGGCCGCCGCGCTGCCCGCACTTCGGCGTGTGCGGCGGCTGCGCCACGCAGCACGCCGACGCGCGCACGCAGATGGCGGCGAAGCAGCGCTGGCTGGAGGAGAACCTCGCGCGCATCGGCAAAGTGGCGCCCGAGACGATGCTGCCGATCGTCTACGGCGAGGAATGGGGCTACCGCCGCCGCGCTCGGCTCTCGGCGCGCTACGTGGCGACGAGGGGCGCGCTGGTCGGCTTCCGCGAGCGGCACTCGACCCATGTCGCCGAGCTGCGCGGCTGCGAGGTGCTTCCCGAGCCGATCGCGGCGCTGATCCTCCCCTTGCGGGAGCTGGTCGGAAGTCTCTCGATCCGGGATCGCATCCCGCAGATCGAGTACGCGGGAGGCGAGGGCTGCGATGTGCTCGTGTTCCGGCACCTTCTGCCGCTTTCGCGCGAGGACGAGGAGTTGCTTGCGCGATTCGCCGACGCGCACGGTGTGCACGTCTGGCTTCAGCCCGGTGGGCCGGACAGCGCGCACCCGTTTCGTCCGGAGGACAGCGAGCTCTATTACACGCTGCCCGAGTTCGGGCTGCGCATCGCTTTCGGTCCGACCGACTTCACCCAGGTGAACCACGGCGTGAATCGAATCCTCGTATCGCGCGCGGTGCGGCTGCTCGACCCGCAGCCCGGCGAGCGTATCGCCGACCTCTACTGCGGGCTGGGCAACTTCTCGCTACCGCTCGCTTCGCGCGGCGCGCAGGTGATCGGGTTCGAGGGCAGCAAGGACTTGGTGGAGCGGGCGCGGAAGAATGCCGCTGCGAACGGACTGGTCGCTCAGTTCGAGGTCGCCGACCTGTCCGAGCCGAATCTCGCTGCGTGGGGCCGGTTCGAGAAGCTACTGATCGATCCCCCGCGCGAGGGCGCGATCGGGATCGTGAAATCGCTTCCCGCCGAGTGGCCGCGCCGCATCGTCTACGTCTCCTGCGATCCGGCGACGCTCGCTCGCGACGCGGGCGTGCTCGTGCACACGAAGGGTTTCCGGCTTGCCGCCGCGGGAGTGGCTAACATGTTTCCCCACACGGCGCACGTGGAGAGCATCGCACTGTTCGAGCGTTAGGAAAAAGAAAGGGCGCCTCGCGGCGCCCTGCTTGCTGAGCTTTCCTGCTTCGGCTATTCGCGCTCGCCCGCAAAGGCCATCAGCAGGTGCAGCAGGTTGGCGAAGATGTTGAACAGGCTCATGTACACGCCCGTGGTCGCCATCAGGTAGTTGGTCTCGCCGCCGCGCACGATGCGGTTCAGGTCGTAGAGCAGGAACAGCGAGAACACCACGATCACCAGCGTCGAGATCGTCAGCGCGAGCGCCGGGATCTGCAGCCACAGGTTGGCGAGCATCGCCACCAGCAGCGCGATCATGCCGACGAAGAGGAATTTCCCCATGAAGCTGAAGTCGCGCTTGGTCGTGGCGGCGATCGCGCCCATGCCGACGAAGATCGCGCCTGTGCCGAGCGCGGCGTAGCCGACGAGCTGCATGCCGTTCTTCATCGCGAGCGCGACGTTCAGGATCGGCCCCAGCCACCAGCCGAGCAACCCGGTCATGAGGAGCAGCAGCGCGATGCCGATGCCGCTGTTGCGGTTCGCCGCGATGCCGAACTGCAGCCCGATCACCGCCGCGAGCAGGACGAGCGTGCTCACGATGGGGCTCGCCATGATGACGCCCGCCGTCTGCATGCCGATGTAGGCGCCGATCACCGTCGGCACCATCGTCAGGGCGAGCAGCAGGTAGGTGTTGCGCAGGACTTTCTGCGCGGACGGCGCGATGACGGCTTCGCGCGCCGCCTCGTAGCTCGCTCCGCGCCCGAAAACCTGGTCGTTGGTTCGTACTGGCTTCAACTCGGGTTCCATTCCTTCCCTCCTTGGTGCGATTTCTCGCTCGTGCATAAGACTAGCAGACGACCATGAAGTTTCACCTGCCGCGACATAAAATGCCGGCGCGACACCGCTTTTTCAAGCGTGGAAGGGTGGCAGAGCGGTTGAATGCACCGGTCTTGAAAACCGGAGGGGCGAAAGCCCTCGTGGGTTCGAATCCCACCCCTTCCGCCAATCGAATCAAGCTCCTAATGCAGCTCTGTGCGCCGCTTCGAATTTATCTCTCCGTCCGATTTAACTCCTTGAATCGTTACTGCTTTTTACCGCACTTCGAGACCGGTCGGTGGTAACCTTTCGGCCGTAGGGGCGGGCTGCTGGGGAAGGCGGCGCCGTCGACTGAGAAAAGGCAGGGGGAGGAGTGGAACGCGAAGAGTTCCGCTTCGAGCAGCTCGCCTGGGTGATCGGCAGCCTTTGCCGCATCCACCGCGTTCCGTTCGACTCGGCGCTGCTCGCGCAGCAGTTCCCGCCGCCGTACGACCGCGCCGCGCTGCAGAGCGCCGCGAGAGCCTACGGATTCAAGACCGGCTTCACGGGCGCACGCGGAGGGCGCTTCGACGCGCTGCCGCTCCCCGCCGTCGCGTTTCTCCTCTCGGGCGCTCCCGCGCTCATCCTCAAGCACGACGGCGAGCGCGTGATCTACGTCGAGGCGGGCAGCGACGCCGCGCGCACGGGCCTTTCCACCGAATTCGACGCCTTGTTCGAGCCGCAGGTCATGCTTGCGGCGCGCGACCCGGTGGAGACCGAGCCGCTGCCTGGAGCTCCCGAGGAGCCGAAGTCCTTCGGCTTCCGCTGGTTCGTCCCCGAGCTCGCCAAGCACCGGCGCATCTGGCGGGACGTCCTGCTGACGTCCCTGGCCATCCAGGTCATCGGCCTGTCCACACCGCTTTTCACGCAAGTCATTATCGACAAGGTGGTCGTGCACCAGACTCAGAGCACGCTGATCGCGATCGCCGTGGGCCTGGCGATGTTCCTCGTGTTCAACGCCGCGATGGGCTGGATGCGCCAGTACCTGGTGCTGCACACCGGGAACCGCGTCGACGCGGTGCTCGCGACGCAGGTCTTCGGCCACCTCTTTCGCCTGCCGCTGCCGTACTTCGAGCACCGCCCGACCGGCACCACGGTCGCGCGCCTGCAGGGGGTGGAGACGATCCGCAACTTCATCACCGGCGCGGCGATCTCGTTCGTGCTCGATCTGCCGTTCCTCGTCGTGATCATCGCGGTGATGCTCGCCTACAGCTGGCAGCTCTCGCTGATCGCGCTCGGGGTGGTGGTCGTGCTCGCCGGGATCAGCGTGCTCGTCACGCCGTTGCTGCGCGAGCTCATCAACCGCCAGTTCCTCCTGGGCGCGCGCAACCAGGCGTTCATGACCGAGTACATCGCGGGCGTCGAGACGGTGAAGACGCTGCAGTTCGAGCCGGTGCTCGAGCGGCGCTTCGGCGACTACCTCGCCGCCTACCTCGCCTCGGGCTTCGCCACGCGCCAGCTCTCCAACACCTACAACGTGGTGGCGAGCGCGCTCGAGCAGCTGATGACCATGGCAATCCTGGTGGTCGGGGCGCTGCTCGTGATGCGCAACGACGGCTTCACCATCGGCATGCTGGTCGCCTTCCAGATGTTTGCCGCGCGCATGGCGCAGCCGATGCTGAGGATCGCGGGCCTGTGGCAGGAGTTCCAGCAGGCGAACATCGCCGTGAAGCGCCTGGGCGACATCATGAACGCGCCTGCCGAGCCGGTCTCGCTCGCGCCGACGCGCGAGCCGGGCGGGGCGGGGATGGTGGAGCTGCAGGGTCTTTCGTTTCGCTACAGCGAGCGGCATCCGTATCTCTTCCGCAACCTGGACCTGGCGCTCCGCGCGGGCGAGCTGGTGGTGGTGAGCGGCCCCTCGGGCTGCGGCAAGAGCACGCTCGCGAAGCTGCTGCTCGGCTTCTACCAGCCCGGCGACGGGCGGATCCTGCTCGACGGCCGCGACATCGGCCACCTGTCGGCGAACGAATTACGCCAGGCCTTCGGCGTGGTGCCGCAGGAGACGATGCTTTTCTCGGGGACGGTGTACGACAACCTCGCCATGGCGAACCCGCACGCCGGGTTCGAGGACATCGTCGGCGCGTGCAAGGCGGCGGAGATCCACGAGGTGATCGAGAAGCTGCCGCAGGGCTATCAGACGCTTCTGGGCGAGCACGGGGTCGGGCTCTCGGGCGGGCAGAAGCAGCGCATCGCGATCGCGCGGGCGCTGCTGAAGCGGCCGAGGATTTTGATTTTCGACGAGGCGACGAGCAATCTCGACAACAAGACTGCGGAGAGCCTGGCGCTGACGGTGAATGCCTTGAAGGGGGCGGCGACGATTTTGTTCATTGCGCATCAGTTGCCGCAGGGGCTGGAGGTGGACAGGCATATGAGCTTCGGGGCGGGCGCGCGGCAGCCGCTTGCGACGGCGTCGAGGGAGGGGTGAGCGTGCGTAGATTCGGTGTCAGTACTTATACGATTGGGACAAGAACAGGGAGGACTACAGCAATGCGAGGCGCGACTGGACGCTGTGGTGGATGGTCAAACATTTCGCGTACCGGCGGCACCCGTACGGCCGGTGACGCGCTAAGCCGTCCACGGAAACGGGGCAAATCCAGTGAGCTTCGGCGCTGCGCCGAGACCGCCGCTCGCGACGGCCGCTAAGGACTAGCGATGGTACCCGCCGAAACGCTCGGCATGCTTTTGCCCGTCAAACAGATCATCTTGACGGTCTGGTTGGTCATCGGGTTGATTATCGCCGGCGTCGCAGCCGCAATAGGAGGCAAGAAGGGATTTGCTTGGACCTTGGGAGTGACGTGGATTGCAATTCCTTCAATAGCCGCCGTGAGCATTTCCCTCTCGAGCAAGCAGATCCAGGAAGAGAACAGAGCGATTCTTGGGCGATTGGGAAATGAATATAGGGTACTTTGCGATTCACCAGATCGTGAGGTAATTCGGCGCACGGTGGACGGCGTTCAGGAAGTGGCGGTCACTCCAGGTCGGGGGCCCACGGACCAATGGGGAAATGACCTGTTCTTCCCCTCCAGAGGTGGAGGGCCGGATGTTAGCGCCGGTTGGATTGCAGGTCCCAAGGGTGGTCGATATGGGGGCTACAAAAGAGTCGTGGCACTTTCCTCCTTGACGGACACGAGTGCTGTTCCTCGCTATCACGTTTCGTTTAGGCACCTGACTGCTGGCCTCATAGATGAGCGTTCAACGATACACGGAGTGGACATTCGGATCGTTGATAGCGTTGCAAACGAAGTTATCGCCGAGCGGCGTGACTACATGGAGACGCTCAGCGACGAATTTGTATTTCCGAAGGGTTGTGCGGGGCGCGAGCGGGAGGATCGCGGGAAGTGGCAACGTGACCATTTGGAGTTCATACGCAAAGTGCTTATTCCAGTGCCGGGGGTCCGTATTGTGCAGAAGGACCTTCTGCTCGTACGTGAAGGACGAGAGCGACACATTGTTAAACCCGAGGACTTTTCGTCTTCGGTAGCAGCCCGCGTGGTCGACGAGTGGCCGCCAACGAGCCGCTTTGATCACATCGAAAAGCATCTTCCGCCAGGCTTCGAATATGGATATTCACGGAGAAAGGATTCTGTCGGCGAATTTCTTGAGCGTGCGATCGTGTTACTAAAGCCCGACAAGGACATCAAGATCGGTCAAGGACTCGGCGGCGACTACAACACAAATCTCTTTGGCGGTTGAGCTGGAGGGGGATGGGTTCACTGCCGTCTTTGCAACGGGCTTCCGCAGCGACGTTGACCAACCATTTCTCGTTCTACGGCGTTTTGGCGGAGAAGGTGACTTGCTTGGTCAAACGCACGTCGCCCTACCGGCAACGATAAGCCCGAGAACATACATACACAGCCCCGATCACAAACTCCAGATTACGAAAACGGAATACCGATTGCGAATTTCTCCTAGGCAAGAAAAGGTGCTGACTGGAGTCGATCTTGAGCTATCCATTCCTCGTTCAGCGCTGAAGAGCTCGTCGCGGAAGGAATCTCAATGATGGTGTTGCCGAAGTCGCTTTTGTGGATGATTCTTGTGGCGCACACGAGCCAAGTAACCGCTCGCAGGAATTGTCGACGCTTGCTCATCTTCAGGAAGATGCGACAAGGTTGGCGTGACGCCCAACGATTGCCGAAGCGAGAACACGAGTGGGCGGCGCCGTCGGGTCCGCAGCCCGACTCGTTAACACCGGCACGGGAGCATGTGATACAAACCGAAAGGACTGCAACCGGATTCATCAACGACATTCCGTCGGCCCTGCCCATTGTCGCGTCTTGCGTCGCGTTGTTCATGGCGAGCTCGGTTGCAGGCGGAGACTTTCCGCCGCCAGGCTGGGCGCGATTGGCGGACTGGAATGCGCAGCGCGAGGAATGTCTAAAGGTCGCCGGCAGATCGATGGCGGAAGGAATGCAATGCAAGTTCGCGCAAGCTGCGGAGCTGCCGCCCCTCGAGAGGCAGTATCGCGAGTGGTTTGGCGAGGAGTACGACCCGGCCAAGTATCGCGAGTGCCTGAAACAGGCGGGGCAACCCACTAACTTCGGTTGTGAGTTTCTGCGCTTGATGCGCGAGCCCGAACCCGAATATTGGCCCTATCCGGATGCTCCGCGGCCGAAGTGGCCCGAGGCGCCGAATCCACCCGTATACAGGAAGGGCATGACCAGCAAGCAGTACTTCGATGCGCTATGCAGGGCCGAGGCGGGGGAGTTCGTTTACAAGACGGTGGATAACGTCGAAGGAATCTACCAAGTACGGCCACGACGCCGGGTGTCCTCGGACGCGTATCAAGACAGGTATGTGCTGGAAGATCCCTACGGGTACACAGATTGGGAAGCGGAAGATCCAGAAACGATATTTTCTCGAGGAGGATTCGCGAGATACAAGTTCTTCGAGTCTGTGGCGCGACGCAAACCAGACTCGGCGTATGGGGCGGAGCGCTTTGATAAGTCAGTATTTGCTGCCCCTCCTCCGAACGCGCGCGTCGAGCGGTACTTCGGCTATGACGGGAGAGACAAGACTACGTTGCGCAAGGAATTCCACGCCAGTCCGAAGAGCCGGTACGGGTTCACTTGGCGTGGCATCAAACGACCTCGTGACCGCGAACTTGGCGTAGCTGGAGGCGAACTGATTGTTGTCGATCTCGTGACTGGCGAGGTTCTCGGGGTGCGCCGAGGCTTTGCGCAAAGCGGAACGGTGCGCAATCGAACGGGATTCAATTGGGAGACTGCCCTGGTGTGCCCAAGACTACGGAAGCGGCCCGACGCGAGCGACAAGTTCGGAGATTTTTCCTATTGGTTTGTGAGCAAGATCGCAAGACCTGTAGGTAACTAGGGGTGGACATGATCATGGCCGGCGACGCGAACAAGATCAAGGCTTGGTACAGCGCGACTCAATTGCAGATCGTTGCAGAGTCGTACTTTCAAGACATCAATTTCGATTTCTCGAATACGGATGCAGTGGTAGGCGTGCTGCGGCGTGGCAATACACCTCCGAATAGCGCACCCGACCAGTACGTCCGGATGACACCGCAGCAGGTCACGGCCTTTCTCGGCCGATACGAAATTGTCGATCAACTGCCGAACACCTCTTCAGGATTTTCGGCGACCTTAATTCGAGAGCGTGAAACTGGCCGCTACACCCTCGCCTTCCGCTCGACGGAATGGAAGAACGCCTCGAAAGGCGGGGACTTCGAGCGCGACGGCTACGACGGCGCGGGCGGAGAGTTGTTTTCGGTGGGCTTTGCGTTCGGGCAACTGCGCGACATGGAGTGGTACCTGAGCGAGATGAAGGCTGGGCGGCTCGCTACGGGCAACACCGCGGCGAACGGTGCGGCGATCGCTGCGCAACTTACCTCGGGCACGATCGATCTGACCGGCTACAGCCTGGGTGCCCACATGGCGACCGTGTTCACGGAGCTGCACCCGGAGCTTGTGGGGCAGACGATCGTCTTCAATGCTGCGGGGCGCGGAGCGATTCTGAAGAAGACTGAGTCCACGTTCGGTGCGACCGAGCGCCAGATGCTGGAGCGCTTCGAGCGAATCCTTCTTGAGCCGAGGGCGGGGAGCGGATTTGGCGCCTTGCCCTTTGCGAAGCGGATGCAGGTTCTAGGTGCTTCAGTTCCCGGGCAGGGAGTAGCCGGCGCCAACATCTACCAGAACCGACGCTATCTATGGGCGGTGGAGGCAACGGCCGCCGAGTTTCGCACGCAGGGCTTTGGGATTTCTGGCAACTCCGATGAGCGGGCGCGGAGCATGGACGCTTTGGCGCACGCGAAGATCACCCAGCTCTACGGGCACGCCACGCACGGGGACGCGGAGGCGACGGCGAACGCGGGGGTGCACGCGCCCGCGCGCTCGATCTTTATCGAGGACCAGCCTGACGTGGAAGGCACGCCGAAGCTTCCGTTTGCGCCGAAGCTGACCGGCAACCTTCTGGGATTCATTTTCGATGGCGACTTCTACAACACGCACAGCCTCACGCTCGTTGTCGATTCGCTCGCGGTGATGAACGCGTTCATGCAGGCGGATGGGAATCTCACGCAGCGGGAGGCGGAGTCGATCCTCGCGGCGGCGTCGAACCAGCGAGCCCAGACCTCGGTGCCCAAAGGGGCGCCCCTCGCCGCTGAGGGCGACTCGCTCGAACGCGCGCTCGACGGGTTGCGCAAGCTCGTCAATCCGCAGGGCTTTTCGCCAACAGGCTTTGATCCGAAGGCGGGCGGATTCGGGGACTCGGCAGTACGGGAGCGCTTTCATGCCAACGTCAATTCGCTGCTCGCTCAGCTCTCGGGGCCTCCTGCAGTGACGATGCGCATTACCCCTTTGGTTCCGACGAGCCAGTTCAAGATAAACGGGGAGCCTCTCGATTCCGGACCGATGATTCACTGACGATCGAGTTCGCGAACGGAACGCTCTCGCGCGTGGAGCTCCTCGAATTCGCCGATGGCACGATCTGGGACCTCGGGCGCCTCGCGCTCCAGCAGTTCGCATCGCCGGGCGGCTCGGCGCGCAGCTTCGGCACTCCGTCGAACGACAATCGCACGCTCGGCGCGGACGACGAGCTCTTCTTCGGCCTGGGCGGGAACGACTCGCTCAACGACCTCAACGGCCACAACGCGCTCTACGGCAACGAGGCGAACGACACCTTCTCGACCGGTTCCGGCGACGACACGCTCTCCGGCGGCGCGGGGAACGACAGCTTCTCGCCGCGCTCGGGCGACAACGTGATTTCCTTCGGCCGCGGCTCCGGACAGGACACGCTCACTCTCTCGCGCAGATCCAGCAACTACGGGAGCGACACCGTCTTCCTCGGCGAGGACGTGCGCCCCGAGCACGTGCGGCTGCGCCGCGGCCCGGACGCGACGCTCATCGTCGAGATCGCGGGAACCCCGGACAGCCTGACCATCCGCGACGATCCCAACGCCAACCAGGGGCGCGCGCGGCTGCGCTTCGAGTTCGCCGATGGAACGCTGTGGGACGCCGCGGCGATCGAAGCGCACATCCAGGCGGTCGCGCTCATCGAGGGCGGCACCGGCAACGACTCGCTCGTCGGCGGAGACGGCAGCGAGACCTTCGCCGGCGGGCCCGGCAACGACACGCTCACGGGAGGCGGCGGGCAGGATGCGTTCGTCTTCGATCGCGGCGACGGCACCGACACCATCGTCGACGAGGCGCCGCGCATCGTCCTCGGCGAGGGCATCGCGCCGCAGGACGTCGCGCTCTCGGGCTTGGGCTTCGCGGCAGGCGGCCGCGACCTCGTCATCACCATCGCGAGCGGCGGCGGGCAGATCACCGCGCGCAACTGGTTCCCGTCCACGCACTCGGGCGCGATCGAGTTTGCCGACGGCACGGTGTGGGACTCGGCGTACGTCGGCACGCGCGTTCCTTACACGTTCGTCTCCGGCGCGAGCGGCAGCTACACGGGCACGCTCGGCGGCGACACGTTCGCCATGGGCGCGAGCGCGGACACGATGCGAGGCGAAGCCGGCGACGACTCGCTCGACGGCGACGGCGGCAACGACCAGCTGCTCGGCGGGGCCGGCAACGACACGCTCGCGGCCGGCTCGGGCAATGACGACCTGCGGGGCGAAGCGGGCGACGATGCGCTCTTCGGTGCGGCGGGCGCGGACACGCTCGCGGGCGGGGCGGGGCACGACTTCCTCGACGCGGGAAGCGAGACGGACGCCGACCGGCTCGCGGGCGGCGAAGGCAACGACACGCTTCTCGGCGGCGCGGGGAACGACCTTCTGGAGCCTGGTGCGGGCGACGATCTCATTGACGGCGGGGCGGGCGACGATCGCTTCTACGACACCACGGGATCGGACACCTATTTATTTGGGCTCGGCTCCGGGAATGACGCGCTCGTCGACTTCGATGCGGCCGGCGGCAGCGTCGATACGGTGCGCATCGGCGCGGGCCTCGCGCCGCAGGACGTCGAAGTCCTGCAAAGCGGCGCGGAGCTCGTCCTTCGTCTCGTGCCGAGCGCGGAGACCCTCACGATCCGCAGCTTCGGGCGCGAGGGCTACGGGATCGAGCGGGTCGAGTTCGAGGACGGCACGATGTGGAGTGCGTCCGAGCTGGCGGGCCTCGCCGCCCGGGCGCCGGCACGCGAGCGAGCCGACGTCGTGTTCGGCTCGGAAGGAAACGATGCGTTGGCGGGAGCGGGGGGAGACGACCTTCTCGACGGCGGCGCAGGTGCCGATTCCCTGGAGGGCGGCGCCGGGGATGACGTGCTGCAGGGAGGCGAGGGCGACGACACGCTCGACGGCGGCGCGGGGTTCGATCACCTGACGGGCGGTCCGGGCTCGGACGTCTTCGTCGTCACGGCGGATTCGGGCAGCGATGCGATCGCGGATCTCGGAGCGGGCGACGTGCTCGCTCTCGGGCCGGGAATCGCCGCGGCCGACGCGACGATCGCGCGCGACCGCGAGCATTTGTACCTCGAGCTCGGCGCGACCGGGCAGTTCGTGACGCTCGAAAACTGGTTCGCGAGCGGCTCGCAAGGGCGAATCGCGTTCTCCGACGGCACGCAATGGGACGGCGCGCAGGTGAAGGCGGCGCTCGATGCGCTCGGCGACGGCGACGACTTCTTCGTCGGCACGGACGCCGGCGAGACGATCGCGGCTGCTGCCGGCCTCGATACGGTGCTCGCGGGCGGCGGAAACGATCTCGTCCTCGGCGGCGGGAGCTCCGACAACCTGGAAGGCGAAGCCGGCAACGACACGCTGCGCGGCGAGGCGGGCTACGACCTGCTCTCCGGCGGCGAGGGCGACGACTCGCTCGACGGCGGTGCCGACGACGACGCGCTCTTCGGCGATTCGGGCCGCGATTCGCTGGCCGGAGGCGAAGGCTTCGACGAATTGAGCGGCGGCGCCGGAAGCGATGTGCTGGAGGGTGGCGCCGACGACGACCTTCTCGCCGGAGAGGCGGGCGAAGACACGCTCGACGGGGGCGCCGGGGACGATTTCCTCGACGGCGGCGCGGGAAACGATGTCTATGTCTATTCGGCCGGCTTCGGCTCGGACACGATCGAGGAATCCGGATCGCTCGTGTCCGTGCTGGACACGCTTCGTCTCGAGGGCATCTCCCCGTCGGAGGCGGGCTTCAGAAGACTCTCGACGCACTACGTGCTCGAGATATCCGGCAGCTCCGACACGGTGACC
>Ga0156285_1080_pt1 | contig 81997 bp, 87 predicted proteins | sample RifCSPlowO2_12_FD_107934 | JGI IMG/M metagenome (GOLD analysis project Ga0156285, IMG submission 107934) | Betaproteobacteria bacterium RIFCSPLOWO2_12_FULL_68_20 | reverse complement strand
TCGACGGCCCGCCCGGCGAGCCGATCGCCATGGCGAGGCGCCCGTCCGGTCCGAGTACGAGCGTGGGCGCCATGCTGCTCCTCGGGCGCTTGCCGGGCGCGACGCGGTTCGCCGCCGGCCTGCCGCCGGATTCCGGCGTGAACGCGAAATCGGTGAGCTGGTTGTTCAGCAGAAAACCTCTCACCATGATGCGGCTGCCGAATACCGTCTCGATGCTGCTCGTCATCGCCACCGCGTCGCCGCGCGCATCGACGATCGAGAAATGAGTGGTCCCGGTGGGCGCGAGGTCCGGCGCGTCCGCCCAGGCGAGCGCGCCGCGCGGCGTTCCGGGCTGCGCCGTTCCGATCGAGCGCTCGCCGACGAGCTTCGCGCGGGCGTCGAGGTACGCCGGCTCGAGCAGCCCCGCCACCGGGACCGGCGCGTACCGCGGATCCGCGATGTAGCGCGCGCGGTCGGCGTAGGCGAGCCGCCCGGCCTCCGAGAAAAGATGCGCCGCTCGGGCCGAATTCGGCGCTGCGCGATGAAAATCGGTGCGCTCCAGGACCCCGAGGATCTGCAGCAGCGTCACGCCGCCCGAGCTGGGAGGCCCCATGCCGCAGACGCGTTGCGCACGGTAGCGGGCGCACACCGGCTTGCGCTCCAGCGCGCGGTAGCGCGCGAGATCCACCAGCGTCAGGTCGCCGGGCTTCGCGTGCCCGCGCACCGCGCGTACCAAGTCCTCGGCGATCTCCCCGAAGTAGAACGCCTCGGCGCCTCCGAACGCGATCGCGCGCAGCGTCGCACCGTACTCCGGATTGACGATGCGCGCGCCGACCGGCTTCGGCCGGCCGTCTTCGCCGTAATAGAGCCGCCGCGCCGCGGGGTCGTCGCGCAGGAATCGCTCGCGCCCGAGCGCCGCGTGCAGGCGCGGCGTCATGACGAAACCCTCTTCCGCGGCGAAGATCGCGTACTGGAACAGCTCCGCCCAGCGCAGCCGGCCGTGCCTGAGGTGCGCGAGCTCGAGCAGCCGAATCACGCCCGGCACGCCGACCGACCTGCCGCCGACTGCGGCTTCGAGGAATTCCATCGGCATTCCGTCCGGGCGCAGGAACCGATCGGCGCTCGCCGCGAGCGGCGCCGCCTCGCGCCCGTCGTAGCTGCGCACCCGGCGCTCCTTTTCCGACCAGTGCAGGAGGAAGGCGCCGCCGCCGATGCCGGAGGATTCCGGCTCGACCAGGCCAAGCACCAGCTGCACCGCGACCGCCGCGTCGACCGAAGTGCCGCCGAGCTTCAGCACCGACACGCCCGCGTCGACGGCGAGCGGGTGGGCGGCCGCGACCATGAACCGCTGCGCCCCGTCATGGGCGTAGGCCGTCGCGGCAACAACAAAAAGGGCGGCCGCAGCCGCCCCTTTGCGCCAACCGGTCCGCAAGCGCATCACACCATCAACGGTACCATCAGCAGCGCGACGATATTGATGATCTTGATCAGCGGGTTCACCGCGGGGCCGGCGGTGTCCTTGTAGGGATCTCCCACGGTGTCGCCGGTGATCGCCGCCTTGTGCGCGTCCGAGCCCTTGCCGCCGTGGTGGCCGTCCTCGATGTACTTCTTCGCGTTGTCCCAGGCGCCGCCGCCGGTGGTCATCGAGATGGCGACGAAGAGACCCGTGACGATCGTTCCCATCAGCACGCCGCCGAGCGCCTGCGGCCCGAGGACGAGGCCCACCAGGATCGGCACCAGCACCGGGAGCAGCGACGGGATCATCATCTCCTTGATCGCCGCGCGCGTGAGCATGTCCACCGCGCGCCCGTACTCGGGTTTCGCGCGCCCTTCCATGATGCCGGGGATCTCCTTGAATTGCCGCCGCACCTCGAGCACCACCGAGCCCGCGGCCCGGCCCACCGCTTCCATCGCCATCGCGCCGAACAGGTACGGCACCATGCCGCCGATGAACAGGCCGATGATCACCATGTGGTTCGACAGGTCGAAGGTCAACGACCTGCCCGCGGCCTCGAGCGCGTGCGTGTAGTCGGCGAACAGCACCAGCGCCGCGAGCCCCGCCGAGCCGATCGCGTAGCCTTTCGTCACCGCCTTGGTGGTGTTGCCGACCGCATCGAGCGGATCGGTGATGGCGCGCACCGAGTCGGGAAGATCCGCCATCTGGGCGATGCCGCCAGCGTTGTCGGTGATCGGGCCGTAGGCGTCCAGCGCGACGATGATCCCGGTCATCGAGAGCATCGCCGTCGCGGCGATGGCGATGCCGTAAAGGCCGGCCAGTGCGTACGAAGCGAGGATCGCGAAGCACACCGCGATCACCGGCCAGGCGGTCGCCTTCATCGACACGCCGAGCCCGGCGATGATGTTGGTCGCGTGCCCCGTCGTCGAGGCCTCCGCGATGTGCCGCACCGACTTGAACTGCGTGCCGGTGTAGTACTCGGTGATCCACACCATGAAGCCGGTGAGAGCGAGCCCCACGGCCGCCGCGCCCCACAGGTGCCAGATGGTGATGAATTTCATCGCCCCGGCGACCTCGAACGGCACGCCGGCGACGATCTCCCCCATCATCACCTGGGTGATCGGCCAGAACGCGATCAGCGCGAGGATCCCGGCGACCCACAGCCCGCGGTAGAGGGCTGGCATCACGTTCTTCTCGCCGGGCTTGGCGCGCACGAACCAGGTGCCGATGATCGACGCGATGATCGCGAAGCCGCCGATCGCGAGCGGATAGATGAGGGCGTTCGGACTCGCGTTCGGGGCCTTGATCATGAGCGCGCCGAGCAGCATGGTGGCGATGATCGTCACCGCGTAGGTCTCGAACAGGTCCGCCGCCATGCCGGCGCAGTCGCCGACGTTGTCGCCGACGTTGTCCGCGATCACCGCGGGATTCCTCGGGTCGTCTTCGGGGATGCCGGCCTCGACCTTGCCGACGAGATCGGCGCCGACATCCGCCCCCTTGGTGAAGATGCCGCCGCCGAGACGCGCGAAGATCGAGATCAGCGAGCCGCCGAAGCCCAGCCCGATCAGCGGCTGGATGATGCGGCTGAGCTCGGCCTTGTTGGCGGCGTTGGCGTAGAGCAGCGCGAAGTAGCCCGCGACGCCGAGCAGCCCCAGGCCCACCACCAGCAGCCCGGTGATCGCGCCGCCGTTGAACGCCACCTGCAGCGCCTCGTTCAATCCGGTACGGGCGGCTTCCGCGGTACGGACGTTCGCCCGTACTGAAATATTCATGCCGATGATGCCCGACGCCCCGGAGAGCACGGCGCCGAGGAGAAAGCCCCAGGCGGTCGCCCAGCCGAGCGCCGGCACGAAGCCGATGACGAGGAACAGGATCGCGCCGACGACCGCGATGGTCTTGTACTGCCGCCACAGATAGGCGATCGCCCCCTCGCGCACCGCGGCGGAAATCTCGCGCATGCGCTCGTTGCCGTCTGGCAGCCGCAGGATGCGCGCGATCTGCCACACGCCGTAGACGATCGCGATGAGCGCGCAAGCGAGCGCGAAGACGAGGCCTGCGGACATGCTGGGTCTCCCTGGAAAGGGCGAAATCTTATCAGGTCAGCGCGGCCAGGGCGCGCGCCTTGATCTCCTCCACCGAGCCGAGGCCCGGGAACCTGCGCACGCGCGGCGCAGCGGCCTCGCCCGAGGCGGCCCAGCGCGTGTAGTACTCGACCAGCGGCCGCGTCTGGGCGCGGTACACCTCGAGCCGCTGGCGCACCGTCTGCTCCTTGTCGTCGTCGCGCTGCACCAGCGGCTCGCCGGTCGCGTCGTCGCGGCCTTCCACCTTCGGGGGATTGAACTTGACGTGGTAGGTGCGGCCCGAGGCGAGGTGCACGCGCCGGCCGCCCATGCGCGTGATGATTTCGTCATCGGGCACGTCGATCTCGAGCACGAAATCGATCGCCACCCCGGCCTCCTTCAGCGCCTGCGCCTGCGGGATGGTGCGAGGAAAGCCGTCGAAGAGATAGCCGCGCGCGCAATCGGGCGCCTTCAGGCGCTCCCTGACCAGTCCGATCACGATCTCGTCGGGGACGAGCTGTCCGGCGTCCATGACATTTTTCGCCGCCAGGCCGAGCGCGCTGCCTGCCTTGAGCGCCGCGCGCAGCATGTCGCCGGTGGATATCTGCGGAATGCCGAATTTCTGCGTAACGAACGCGGCCTGGGTGCCCTTCCCCGCGCCGGGCGGGCCGAGCAATATGAGGCGCATGATTGTCCCCCTTTGTGCGTGGAAATTATGCTTTTCGCTCTTCGCCTAGCGGGGCCTGATCGAACAGGGCGCGCACCTGGTCCAGGTCGCGCGGCGTGTCCACGCCCGGCGCAATCACCGATTCGCTCACGCACACCGCGATTCTGCAGCCGTGCCACAGCGCGCGCAGCTGCTCGAGCGCCTCGACGCGCTCGAGCTCGCACGGCGCGAGAGCGGCATAGCGTTTCAGGAAGCCCGCGCGGCAGCCGTAGATGCCCGCGTGGCGATACCAGCTTCCCCCCGGCTCGCGCGGATGCGGGATCTGCGACCGGGAAAAGTACAGCGCGTTGCCCCTGGCGTCGAGCACCACCTTTACGACATTGGGATTCGCGAGCGATTGGGCGTCCCGGATCGGGTGGCAGGCCGTGGAGACGTCCGCATCGCGACGCTGATCGAGCAGCGCCGCCACCGCGGCGATCAGCGCGGGCTCGATGAGCGGCTCGTCGCCCTGCACGTTGACGACGATCTCGTCGTCGGCGAGGCCGAGGCTGCGCGCCGCCTCGGCGACCCGGTCGGTTCCGCAGGCGTGGTCGGCGCGCGTCATGAGCGCCGCATGGCCGTGCGCGCGCACCGCGCCGGCGATCCGCTCGTCGTCGGTCGCGACGTGCACGGCCCGCGCGCCGCTCGCCAAGGCGCGCTCGCACACGCGCACCACCATCGGCCTGCCCGCGAGATCGGCGAGCGGCTTGCCGGGAAAACGGCTGGAGGCGTAACGCGCAGGGATGACGACGCTGAACCGGGTGCCCGGCTTCACGCCACTTCTTCTTCGGGCGGCAGCTTTCGCGCCTCCTCCTCGAGCATCACCGGGATGCCGTCCTTCACCGGGTAGGCAAGCCGGTCGGGCCTGCACACCAGCTCGGCCGCCTCCTTGCGGTACGCGAGCGGCCCCTTGCACAGCGGGCACACCAGGATCTCAAGCAGCTTCGGGTCGACGGCGGCGCTCATCGAGCTTCCTCAGCAACCAATCGCCAAACGCGGGGTCGAGCTTCGCCGTCACGGGAAACACCCACCACTGGGGCCGGGCGGCGCCGCGCAATTTTACCGCGTCCTTCTCGGTCATCACCACCGGTGCGCCGTCGCCGAACTCGAGCTCGCGCGGCTCGAACCGGTGATGGTCGGGAAACGGGTGCGGCACCACTTTCAGGCCAGCGCGGCCGAGCTGGATGAAGAAACGGTTCGGGTCGCCGATTCCGGCGACCGCGTGCACGCTCTGGCCGGCGAGCGATTTCAGCGGCCAGCGGTCCCGGGAGTCGGTCATGCGGTGAAGCGTCTCCCCTTCCAGGACCATCGAGAATCCCTTCACCGCGCCGGTGCCGTGCGCCACCACCGCGTCGACCGTCTTCAGCCGGGACACCGGCTCGCGCAACGGCCCCGCGGGGAGCAGGAATCCGTTGCCGAAGCCGCGCGCGTCCACCACCGCGATCTCGAGGTCGCGGCGCAGGCGGTAGTGCTGCAGGCCGTCGTCGAGCACGAGCACGTTCACCTCCGGGTGCTGGGCGCGCAGCGCCTCGATCACGCGCACGCGCTCGGGCCCGACCCAGACCGGGCAGCCGCTGCGCCGCGCGAGCACGATCGGCTCGTCGCCCACCTCGGAGGCCTCCGAGGCGATGGTGGCGGCGCGCGGCGCCCCGACGCTTGCGCCGTGGCCGCGCGAGACGATCGCGGGCGACCAGCCCTTCGACCTCAGGAGCTCGGCGATCCACAGCGCGAGCGGAGTCTTGCCGCTGCCGCCGGCGACGAGATTTCCAACCACGATCACGGGGATCCCCGGGTGAGCGCTCTTGAGCAGGCGCGCCCGATAGAGCAGCCTGCGGATCGAGACGACGAACCCGAACGCGAGGCTTGCCGGCCACAGCAGCCTGGCGAGCGCCGCGCGGCGATACCAGTGCTTCACCGCGCTACTTGGCCGATTGCGTGGTGAACGTGATCTGCGTCAGCCCGGCGAGCCGCGAGGCCTCCATCACGCGAATCACGGCCTGGTGCGGCGATGCGGCGTCGGCGCTGATGACGACGATCGGCTCCCTGAGCGCGGCGCCCGCGCGCCTCAGCTCGTCGGCGAACTGCTCGATCGAGCGGAACGTCATCGGGCTCCTGTTCACCACGTACTGCCCCTGGGCGTTCACCAGCACCGTGATCTCGTTCGGCCGCTCGAGCTGCCGCTCGGCGTCGGCGGTCGGCAGGTTGATCTGCAGCTCGGTGTACTTGGAGTAGGTGGTGGTGATCATGAGGAAGATCAGGATCACCATCATCACGTCGATGAGCGGCACGAGGTTGATCTCGAGCGGCTCTTTTTCCTTGCCGCGCTGGAAGTTCACCTAGCCTCTGTGCGGCGGCGGCTGGAAGTCCAGGCGCTCGCCGTGCACGATGTCCACCAGCTTCGAGGCGAGCTGCTCCATCTCCACCACGAAGCCGTCCACCTTGTTCTTGAAGTGCCGATAGAAGATGAGCGAGGGGATGGCGATCGCGATGCCGAACGCGGTGTTGTACAGCGCCACGGAGATGCCGTGCGCGAGCTGCTGCGGGTTGGTGCCGGTGGGCGACTGCGAGCCGAAGATCTCGATCATGCCGATCACCGTGCCGAACAGGCCCAGCAGCGGCGAGGCCACGGCGATGGTGCCGAGCGTGGTCAGGAAGCGCTCCAGCTCGCGCGCCACCCCGCGGCCGGTCTCGTCGATCGCCTCCTTCATGACGTAGCGCGAGCTCTTCTGGTTGCGCATCCCCGCGGCGAGCACCGCGCCGAGCGGCGAGTCCTTCGCCAGCTTGCCGAGGACATCGTCCGAGACGCCCTGGCGCTGGTAGACGGCCATCACCTGCTCGAGCAGCCGGGGCGGGACGATCTTCGCCTCGCGCAGCGTGATCGAGCGCTCGATGATCAGTGCGACGGCGATGACGGACGTGAGCAGCAGGAACCAGATCGGCCAGCCCGCGGCCTGGATGATGGCGAACAACGGTTTCCCCTAGTTCTTGTGGCCGCCGACTTTAGCCAAACCCTTGCCCTGCCGCAAGTTTCTGCGCCGCATCAAAACCACGTTTGCAGGCGCCACAGCGGCAACATCGGCGGTGCGCGAAACTTGCGCGGCAAACGGACCCGCGGATATCCACAAAAATCTGTGGATAAGTTTGTGGATAATCGCTGAACAGTTGCATTCGATAGACGCGGGAATCCGGGTAAGTCGGTGGCGATCAAAATTTGAGCAGCCTTTTTCCCCGGCCGAACAGCACGTTACGCAAAAGAATCGGGTTCCGCGAGGCGGTTGGCGCGGCGCCGCACGCGCAGCGGTGCGAATGTGGATTAGTGTAGGCGCGCTGCGACCCGCCAAACCCCAAGCCGGACGAGCAATTGCCCCCCTTTACGCCCCCCGCGGCGGCCGTCCTGAGCGTCTCGGAGCTGCTGAGGAGCGTGCGCGACACGCTGGAGAGGCGCTTCCCCCTCGCGTGGGTGCGCGGGGAGCTTTCCAACTTCAGCCGGGCGCCTTCCGGCCACTGCTATTTCACGCTCAAGGACGACGCGGCGCAGGTGGACTGCGTGATGTTCCGCGGCCGCGCCGCGGCGCTCGACTGGGAGCCGGCGAACGGCCTGCAGGCCGAGGTGCGCGCGCTTGCGACGCTCTACGAGCCGCGCGGCCGCTTCCAGCTCAACGTCGAAGCGATGCGCCGCGCCGGCCTCGGGCCGCTCTACGAGCGCTTCCTGCGGCTCAGGGACAAGCTCGAGCGCGAGGGCCTGTTCGATCCCGCAGCCAAGCGCGAGCCGCCCCGGCTGCCGCGCCGCATCGGGGTGGTCACCTCGCTCGCCGCGGCGGCTCTGCGCGACGTGCTGACCACGCTGGCGCGGCGCAATCCGGCGATCCCGGTGATCGTCTATCCGGTGCCGGTGCAGGGCGAAGGCGCCGCCGAGCGCATCGCCGCGATGCTCGCCGCGGCAAGCGCGCGCGCCGAATGCGACGTGCTGCTGCTGGTGCGCGGAGGCGGCTCGATCGAGGACCTGTGGCAGTTCAACGAGGAGAGCGTGGCGCGCGCGATCCGCGCCTCGGCCATCCCGGTGGTGGTCGGCGTCGGGCACGAGACCGACTTCACGATCGCCGATTTCGCCGCCGACCGCCGCGCTCCGACGCCGACCGCAGCGGCCGAAATGGCCGCGCCCTCGCGCGCCGAGCTGCTCGTGCGCCTCGCCGAGGCATCGCGCCGCCTCTCGCGCGAAGCGCGCCGCCGCATCGAGTACGCCATGCAGGCGGTGGACGGCTTCGCGAGGAGGCTGGTGCACCCGGCGGCGCGCCTGCAGGCGTCGCGCCAGAGCGTGGCGCATCTGCTCGCACGCCTTTCCACCGCCGCCGCAAGGCGGCTTGAAGCGGCGGCAGCGGAAATCGGGCGGCTGCGCGCCAGCCTCTCGGGGCTCGACCCGGGCGCGGTGCTGGAGCGCGGCTACAGCATCACGCGCGACCAGGTGGGCAACGTCATTCGCGACGCCGCGCGCGTGCGCGAGGGCGAACGCCTGCGCACCACGCTCGCCAAGGGCTGGCTCGAGAGCGAGGTGAAGAAAGCGGGCAGCTAGCGCGCGCCGATCAGCCGCGCGGCGCGTCCCACATCCTTTTTCTTGACCCAGAAGATCGCGCCGAAGCGGCCGCTGCCGGCGGTGACGGCGTCGAGCGCAGTGAGGCCGATGTGCGCCTTGGCGAGCTTGCCGAGGATGCCGGCGAGCGCGCCGACGCGGTCGGCCCCCTGCACCAGGAACACGGTCTTGCGCGCCGAGATTCTCAGTCCCGCCTTGCGCGCCGCGCTCAGGAACGCGGCCCGTTTCTTCGGGATGAAATCCACCTGCGCGCCACCGCCCGCCGGGAAGCCAGTGAACGCGAGCAAGTCGACGTTCGCCGCCTTCAGCGCCTCGAGCAGCTTCGCTCCCGCACCCGCGCGATTCGGCACTTTCATCGAGTAGTAGTCCGCCTTGCGTATCGAGGCCATGGTTCCTCCTTGAGCGTCTGGTGAGGGGGCCTATAATTCTGCGCTCTCCATGGGCCACCGGCTAACCAAGATCGCGACGCGCACCGGCGACGCGGGCGAGACCGGCCTCGGCGACGGCACGCGCGTGGCGAAGGACGCCGCCCGCATCCAGGCCCTGGGGGACATCGACGAGCTGAATTCCGCGATCGGGGTGGTGCTCGCCGAGAAGGTGCCCGCGAAGCTGCGCGCCGAGCTCTCGCAGGTGCAGCACGACCTTTTCGACCTCGGCGGCGAGGTGTGCATCCCCGGCCATTCGATGATGACGCAAGCGCACGTGATGCGTCTGGAAGCGCTGCTCGACGCGTATAACAAGAACTTGCCGGCGCTCAAGGAATTCATTCTGCCGGGCGGCACACGCGCGGCGGCCGCCGCCCACCTCGCGCGCGCGGTCTGCCGGCGCGCCGAGAGAAGCCTCGTCGCCCTCGGACGCCGCGAGGCGGTCGGCGAGCGGGCGCGCCAGTACCTGAACCGGCTCTCGGACCTCCTGTTCGTCCTCGGGCGCGCGCTCAATCGTGCCGGCCGCGGCGATGTGCAGTGGCGCCACGAGCGCAAGAAACCGTGAAGCGTTGAGCTCCGACCCCCTCGCCGGCCTGCTCGCCGCCTGCGCAGCCGCTAGAATGGCTGATGCCCCGCAGCGAGCTCACCACGCGCTACCGCGTCCTCATCGTCGACGACGAGGAATCGATGCGGCTGCTGCTCGCGCGCCTGGTGTCGCGCGACCTCAAGGCCGAGGTGCAGCTCGCCGGCACCAGCGTGCAGGCGCTCAAGCTCGCCGGGACCTACGCCTACGACGCGATCCTGCTCGACCTGCTGATGCCCGGGCTCGACGGCTTCGAGGTGCTGGAGCGCATCCGCGAGCGCACGCCGAATGCGGCGACCCCGGTGGTGGTGGTTTCGGTGCTCTCCGACAAGGCGAGCATGGACCGCGCGCGCGAGCTCGGAGCGAACGCCTACCTGGTCAAGCCGGTGAAGCGCACCGAGCTGGTCTCGACCGTCAAGGCGCAGCTCGCGGCGCGCACCCGGCGCGCGCGCGCGTCCTAGGCCTGCTGCTCGACGAACGCCGCCTCGCGCTTCTTGCGGATCGCGGGAAGGGCGATGATCACCAGCAGGAAGAGCGAGGCGGCCAGGAACGCGGCCGAAATCGGCTTCTGGAAGAACACCAGCGGGTCGCCGCGCGACAGCAGCATCGCGCGCCTGAGGTTCTCCTCCATCAGCGGCCCGAGGATGAAGCCGAGGATCATCGGCGCGGGCTCGCACTCGAGCTTGACGCAGATGTAGCCGAACACGCCGAAGATCGCCATGATCAGCACGTCGAAGGGGTTGTTCGACAGGCTGAACACGCCGATCGCCATGAACACCAGGATCGACGGATACAGGTAGCGGTAGGGCACCGACAGCAGCTTCACCCACATGCCGATGAGCGGCAGGTTGAGGACCACCAGCATCAGGTTCCCCACCCACATCGAGGCAATCAGGCCCCAGAACAGTTCCGGCTTCTCGGTCATCACCTGCGGTCCCGGCGCGATGCCCTGGATCATGAGCGCTCCGATCATGAGCGCCATCACCGGGTTGCTCGGGATGCCGAGCGTGAGCATCGGGATGAAGGAGGTCTGCGCTCCTGCGTTGTTGGCCGACTCGGGGCCGGCGACGCCCTCGATCGCGCCCTTGCCGAACTGCTCGGGGTGCTTGGAGACCTTTTTCTCCACCGAGTAGGCGGCGAACGAGGACAGCAGCGCTCCGCCCCCCGGCAGGATGCCCAGGCACGATCCGAGCGCGGTGCCGCGCAGCACCGGCGCCCAGGCGCGCTTGAAGTCCTCCTTGGTGGGAAAGAGGTTCGTCACCTTGCCGGTGAACACCTCGCGCGCGCCCTTGTGCTCGAGGTTGGCGACGATCTCGGCGATGCCGAACATGCCCATCGCCACCACCACGAAGCCGATGCCGTCGGAAAGCTCCGGGATATCGAAGGTGAAGCGCAGCACGCCCGAGTTGACGTCGGTGCCGATCAGGCCGAGCAGCAGCCCGAGCAGCACCATCGCGATCGCCTTGATGAGCGAGCCGGAGGCGAGCACGGTCGCCCCGATCAGCCCGAACACCATCAGCGAGAAATACTCGGAAGGCCCGAACTTGAGCGCCACCTCGGCAAGCGGCGGCGCCGCCACGGCGATGACCAGCGTCGCGACGCAGCCGGCGAAGAACGAGCCGAGCGCCGAAACCGCGAGCGCCGGCCCGGCGCGCCCCTGGCGCGCCATCTGATAGCCGTCGAGGCAGGTGACCACCGATGCGGCCTCGCCCGGGATGTTGACCAGGATCGATGTGGTCGAGCCGCCGTATTGCGAGCCGTAGTAGATGCCGGCCAGCATGATGAGCGCCGGCACCGGGGGCAGGTTGAAGGTGATCGGCAGCAGCACGGCGATCGTCGCCACCGGCCCGACCCCGGGCAGCACGCCGATCAGCGTGCCGAGCAGCACACCGATGAACGCGTACAGGAGGTTGAGCCACGAGACCGCGACCCCGAATCCCATCCAGAGGTTGCCGAAAACGTCCATCGCACTCCCCTCAGCGGATCGGGCAGGAGTCCATAAAATCGGGGCAGATCGGGAAAGGCAGCGACAGCGCCTTCACGAACACCAGGATCGAGAACACGATCAGCACCACGTACAGGATCGTCACCTCCTTCCACTTGAACTCATGGCCGCCGAATGCGCTGATGAACACCAGCACCGCGGTGGCGAGGATCAGCCCGAGCGGCTTCATCAGGTAGCCGTAGGCGATGCCGGAGGCAACGACCAGCACCAGCGGCCTCGCGCCGGGCCGGAACAGCACGGCGAGGACCGACAGCAGCGCCGCCGCCGCGAGCATTCCATAGTCGGAATTCCTCGCGTAGCGGAAGCTGAGCTGGGCGGCGACGTAGAAGATCACAACCCCGATGACGAAGTCCGCCGCATTGAAGGAAAGCCGAAGGGATGCGCTTGCGCCCTTCAACCGGTAACGGTTCGCGAGAACAGAGAGTATGAATGCGGCGGCGAGAATTCCGGATTCGGCGCTGCCGGAGAACGAGCGGCTTGCCCATGCCGCGAGCGCAAGCGAAGCGACGCCGATTGCCAGGTCCTTCGCACTGAACGGGATGCGTCCTGCCGCGCTGTCGGTAAGCCTGGAAAAGAACGCGCGCAGGAAAATCACCGCGCCGAGGCTCGCCAGCATTCCGCCGAGAACCGCGGGGAAGTAGGCGGGACCCATGCGCACCGCCGTTCCCATCTGGTATTGCGCGACCGCCCACAGCATGAAGAACAGGCCGACCACGACAAACATCAGGCCCGCCCAGAAGTCCTTCGAATTCCTGATTTCCATCGGTCTCCTCCACGCCGCTGTGCCGCGGTCTTGTGCGCAAAAAGTGTAACATGCGGCCCGTCGCAGCCGGCCCGCGCCAGATGTCAGTCCCGCGCATCCTCCTCCTCGCACTGCTGGCCGTCCTCGCCTCGGGCTGCGGCAAGCCGCCGCAGCTCGCGCCGCTTGCTCCCGACGCCGTGGTGCTCGCCTTCGGCGACAGCCTCACTTACGGTACCGGCGCGAACGAAGAGGAAAGCTACCCGGCGCAGCTGGCGAACATCATCGGCAGACGCGTCGAGCGCGCGGGCGTACCGGGAGAAGTCACCACCCAGGCGCTCGCGCGGCTGCCCGCCGCGCTCGAGGAGCACTCGCCGAGGCTGCTGCTGCTCATGATCGGCGGCAACGACTTTCTCAGGCGCCTGGGCAAGGAGCAGGCCGAGGCGAACGTGCGCGCCATGGTCAAGCTTGCGAAGGACCGGGGCGTGGACGTGGTGCTCATCGGAACGCCCGAGCCCGGCTTCACCGTCAGCCCGCCCGGGTTCTACGCCAACATCGCAAGCGAGTTCCGTATTCCCTACGAGGAGGATGTGATCGGCGCGGTGCTCAAGGATTCGAGCCTCAAGTCCGACCAGATCCATCCCAACGCCAGCGGCTACCGCCTGGTCGCCGAGCGCGTGGCCGAGCTGCTCAGGAAGAGCGGCGCGATCTGAATTCGACGTCCCCGTAGAACGCTTCGGCCCGCTCGCCGGTGTTGTCGGTGTCGGTCGAGACGATGACCGCGTTCACCGCCGGCACCGGCGGGCGCGACGGTCCGAATGCGCGGCGGTAGTCCACGGCCACGTCGCGCTCGTACGCCACCCAGCGCCCCAGCCGCGCCGCGCCGCTCTCCACCACCACCATGCGCACCCGGTCGGTGTAGGCGTTCGGGGCGAAGGTGCCGGCGGGAGCGCGCGCGTCCCACACGTAGCACAGCGCGGCGAGCGGCAGATCCTCGCCCCAGAACAGGCGCGCGAGGTCGAGCTTGAAGCGCTCTGCGGCCGGGAGCGTGGCCGGATCGACGTCGAAGCCGACGTAGAGCCGCACCGGGTAATCGTCGCCCTCCTTCGTGGCGAGGTCGCTCTTCGCGAGCAGGTTCGTCACCTTCCAGCGCCAGCCAACGATCGGGTAGCGGCCCGCATCCACCCGGAGCCTGCGGATCAATCCGGCCGTGGCGGCGTCGGCGCGGGCGCGCAGCACCGTGCGGCGATCGTCCTCGACGAGCGAGTACTCGGTGAGCCGCGGCCGGTTGGCGAAGGCGTAGGGGCGCAGCCACTCCGGCAGCGCCGCCCCAGGAGCGAGCGACGAGAACCGCATCGCTTCCACCGTGTGTTCCGAGGCGAAGCCGGGCGCGGCGCCCAGCGCCGCGAGCGCGCCGAGAAAGCGGCGCCGCCTCACCGCCGCTCCAGCAGCCGGCTCGCGCGCAGGCGCTCGAGGTCCTGCGGCCGGTCCACGTCCCAGACGGTGCGCAGCGCGCGCCAGCGCCAGCCGAGCTTCGCCAGCTCGAGCGCGGTGCGCGAATAGACCTGCGGGCCGCCCCACTCCAGGCCCGCGAACAGCCGCGGCGAAACGCGGCGCAGCCCGATCAGCGCATAGCCGCCGTCCTCGGCCGGCGCGAGCACCGCGTCGCACCCTCCCCTGAGCAGCTGCGCCGCCCGCCGCAGGTCCCGCGCGCGCAGCTCGGGGCAGTCGGCACCGATCAGGATCGCCGCGCGATGCGTGCGCAGGCCGCGCGAGAGCGCGCGCAGCATGCGCTCGCCCAGATCGGCGCCGTGCTGGCCGCGGAGCTTCACCGCAAGGAGCTGCGCGCAGTACCGAAAAAACGCGTGCCGGCAACGCGGCGTGCAGTGCAGCTCGACCGGACCGCAGCCCGCCGAGAGCGCGGTGCGAAGCGCGCGCAGCGTGAGCCGGGCTTGCAGCCGCGCCGCGCCCCAGCCGCCCAGCCGCTGCGCGAGGCGCGACTTGGCGCGGCCGGGAAGCGGAGCGCGCGCGAATACGAGCACCGCGATCCCGCCGCGCCTCACCGGTACCGCTCGGCCAGGCGCGCCGGATCGGCGCCGAGCGCGAATTCGAGCCGCAGCCGCCACATCAGCCAGACGGTGCGCAGCACGCCGCGCGACTCCCAGCGGCGCCCCGAGGTCGCGACGCGCTCGCGCAGGCAGGCGGGCGCACCGCGGCGCCTCATCGCCCGGCTGAACGCGACGTCCTCCATGAGCGCGATCTCGGGGAACCCGGCGAACGCCTCGCGCCGCACGAAGATCGCCTGGTCGCCGGTGGCGATGCCGCTGAGCCGCGAGCGCAGGTTCATCGCGCAGCCGACCCACTTCAGCAGCGCATGTCTGCCTTCGATCGCGACATCGAAGCGGCCCCACACGCGGCTCGCGAGCGCGTCGAGGACCGGCCTGTCCGCGTCCGGCGGCAGGCGCGTGTCCGCGTGAAGGAACAGCAGCGCCTCTCCCCTCGCCTCGCGAGCGCCGGCATTCATCTGCGTCGCGCGCCCTCGCGCGGCGAGGATCAGCCGATCGCACAGCGGCTGCGCCAGCTCGGGCGTGCCGTCGTCGCTCGCGCCGTCGGCGACGATCAGCTCGTGGCCGCGCGCGCGCAGCGGCGCGAGCGCCTCGAGCGCCGCGCGGATGATCGGCGCTTCGTTCAGCGTCGGGACGACGATCGAGAGCCTCATCCGCGCATCCAGGCCAGGATCCTCTCGGCCGTGCGCAGCTGCCAATCCGGCACGTGGGCCCTCTTCCACGCCCCGGCGGCGTACTTGTTCGCTTCGGCGAACGTCGGGTAGATGTGGATGGTGCCCAGGATCCGGTTCAACCCGATGCCGTTTCGCATCGCCGAAATGAACTCCACGATCAGGTCCGCCGCGTGCTCGCCGACGATGGTCGCGCCCAGGATGCGGTCCTTGCCGGGCACCGAGAGCACTTTCACCATGCCGTGCGCTTCGCCGTCCGCGATCGCGCGATCGAGGTCGTCGATCCCGTACACGGAGACCTCGTAAGGGATGTCGCGTTCCTTCGCCTCGATCTCGTTCAGCCCGACCCGGGCCACCTCGGGCTCGGTGAAGGTCGCCCAGGGGATCGCGGAATAGTCGGCGCGGAATCTCCTCAGCGGCGCGAACAGGGCGTTCACCGAGGCGTACCAGGCCTGGTGCGAGGCGGTGTGCGTGAACTGGTACGGACCCGCCACGTCGCCGCAGGCGTAGATGTTGGGATAGATCGTCTGCAGGTACTCGTTCGTCTCCACGGTGCGCGCCTTCGTCGTCGGGATGCCGAGCTCCTCCAGGCCGTAGCCCGAGGTGTTCGCCACGCGTCCCACGGCGCACAACAGCTCGTCGAATTCGATTCTCGCTTCTCCGCCTGCGTGCTCGCAGACGAGAATCTTCCTCCCGTTCCCGGCGAGGACCTGCCGGGCCCGGTGACCGACCCGCACGTCGACGCCCTCCTCCTCGAAGCGCCGGCGCACCATCTCGGACACCTCCGGGTCCTCGCGCGCGAGGATCCGCGGCAGCATCTCGATCTGCGTCACCTTCGAGCCGAAGCGCGCGAACGCCTGGGCCAGCTCCGAGCCGATCGGCCCGCCGCCCAGCACCGCGAGCCGGCCCGGCAGCCGGCGCAGCCCCCAGACGTTGTCGGAGGTGAGAACCTCGATCGACTCGATGCCGGGAATCGGCGGCACGAACGGGCGCGCCCCGGCGGCGATCACGATCGCGCGCGTCGCCAGACGACGCGTGCCCCCGCTCCTCAGTTTCACTTCGACTTCCCAGGGCGATACGATCCTCGCTTCGCCCTCGAGGCATTCGACGCCCAGCGCCGTGTAGCGCTCGATGGAATCGTGCGGCTCGACCGCCTTCACCACGCGCTGCACGCGCTCCATCACCTCGGCGAAGTCGAATTCGGCGCTCGCGCCCTTCAGACCGAAGTCCCGCGCGCGCCGGATCTGCGCCAGCAGCCGCGCCGACCTGATGAGCGCTTTCGAGGGCACGCAGCCGGTATTGAGGCAGTCCCCGCCCATGCGGTGCTTTTCCACGAGCGTCACCTTGGCGCGCACCGCGGCGCCGATGTACGCCGACACCAGCCCCGCCGAGCCCGCGCCGATCACGATCAGGTTGCGGTCGAACCGCGCCGGCCGCCGCCAGCGCGCGTACACCTTGCGCGCCTTCGCGGCGTCCACGACCTTCTTGGCGGCGAGCGGGAAGACGCCGAGCAGCGCGAACGCGCCGATCAGTCCCGGAGACAGGATCCCGGCCGGCGAGTCGATCGCCGCGAGCTGCGTGCCGGCGTTCACGTACACGACGGTCCCGGCGAGCATCCCGAGCTGGCTCACCCAGTAGAAGGTCCAGGTGCGCATCGGCGTCAGCCCCATCGCCAGGTTGATGACGAAGAACGGCACCGCCGGGATCAGGCGCAGCGTGAAAAGGTAGAAGCCGCCCTCCCTCTCGAAGCCCTGGTTGATCGCGCGCAGATGCCGCGCGAAGCGCTGCTGCACCCAGTCGCGCAGCACGAAGCGGCTGGCGAGAAACGCGAGCGTCGCTCCGATGGTGGAGGCGAAGGAGATGATCAGCGTTCCCCAGGCGAGCCCGAAGATGCCGCCCCCGACGAGCGTCATCAGCGCCGCGCCGGGCAGCGAGAGCCCGGTCACGGCGACGTAGGCCGCGAAATAGCCGAGCGCGGCCTGCCACGGATGCGACCGGTAGAAGGACTGGATCGCGGCCTGCTGCGCCTTCGCGTTCTCGAACGTCAGGTAGCGATGTCCGCCCGCCGCGAAGAACGCCGCAACCAGCACCGCGACGACGGCGAGAACCAGCAACCGGGATCTGTTCACCGAATCCTCCCTGCCCGCCGGCGCTACGCGGCGCGGCGCGCAGAGGCGATTGTATGCGGGGCTTCGGGACGCAGCGCCTGGCTCATCGCGTAGGACGGCCCGCCCGCGATGCGCTCGAAATACGAGCGGTGCGCGTCGGAGCCGGCCGGCCATTGCGCGAGAAAGCGGCGATTCCAGGCGGCGGCGTCGTAGTCGATCGGCACGGCCTCGACGAACAGGTCCCCGGCGCGCACTGCGTAGAGCGCGAGCCGGCTCGGCTCGATCGAGATGCGCGTGGCGAGGCCGAACGAGGTGCCGCGGAAATTCGGCATGCCCGCGGCGCCGTTGTTCGCCACCGCGCGGCCGCCCGCGAAGCGCTGCAGCACCGGCAGGCAGGTGTGGCTGCAAGCGAAGATTCGCGCATTCGCGGCGGCGAGCGCCGCCGCCCCTGCCGCGGCGCCGTCCGCGGTCGCGAGCCGCTCCTGCGAGAATCCCCAGCCGGCAAGCGAGTCGGCGTCGCCGTGCACCACGGCGACGCGCTCGCCGCCGACCTCGGCGACGAGGTGCATCGGCAGCGCCGCGAGCCGCTCGAGCAGCCGCGGAAACGAGCGCGCCGTCGATCGCAGCCGCTCGATGATGCGGTTGGAGTGCTCGACCGTGGTCCCGCCCACCCATTCCGGATAGGCGCACCCGCAGCCCGCGGCGGCGTCCGGCCGCGCGAGCTCGGTTTCAACATTGCCGCGCGTCGCGCGGTAGCGCAGCACCGACTCATCGATCAGTCGAAAATCCTCCGCGTCGACGTCGAACCAGTGAAAATCGCCGTTGAAGATCAGCGCTTTCGCGCCGGGCTCGCGGTCGTAGAGCTCGGCGAGGCGCTGCAGCGCGAACGGGTTGCCATACAGGCCGCCTGCGACCCAGAGCGTCTCGACGCTGAGCTGCGCGGGTCCGCGCAGCGCCTCCGCCCGGTAGCGGTAGGAGACCGGGCAGAAGCGGCCGGGAACCGCGTCAGCCATCGAGCGCGCCCCCGCACGACGAGCCCTGCCCGGCGGTGCAGCCGTAGCAGTGATCGCGCACGGCGACCGGGTTGCCCGAGAGGTCGCTGCCGATCAGCTGCGAAAGATGCGTACGCTTTCGGCCATGGACGACGAGCGGCAGGCCGAGCATCTGGTTGAAGTCGCAGTCGTACACGTAGCCCTGCCAGTCGACCGAGAGCAGCGTCTTGCACATCACCGCTTGCAGATTCTCGTCGCGGTGCGCGCCGCGCAGCAGCGCCATGTACTCGTTGAACTGGCCGCGCGAGACGAGCGTCGAGCCGAAGCGCTGGATCGGCATGTTGGCCATGGTGTAGAGCCGGTTGAAGGCGACGCCGTGGTGCTCGCCGAGCACGCGCCGGTAGTCCGCCTCCAGACCCGCCTGCGGCGGGGGCAGCGTAGGCCCCTGCGGGTTGTAGACGAGGTGCAGCTCCAGGCCGCTCGACGGGCGGCCGTAGCCGAGGGCGTTGAGCCTCCTCAGCGCGCGAATGCTTTTCTCGAACACGCCCTTGCCGCGCTGGCGCGCCACGTTTTCCTCCAGGTAGCACGGCAGCGATGCGATCACCTCGACGCGCTCGGCGGCGAGGAACTCAGCCAGATCCTCCTGCCCGGGCTCCTCCAGGATGGTCAGGTTGCAGCGGTCCAGGACATGCACGCCGAGCTCGCGTGCGCGCGCGACCAGCCGGCGAAAGTGCGGGTTGAGCTCGGGGGCGCCGCCGGTGATGTCCAGCCTGCGCACCGCGCTGCAGCCGAGGAACGCGAGCACGTCCGAGATCGTCTCGCGCGACATCATCTCCTTGCGCTCGGGGCTCGCGTTGACGTGGCAGTGCAGGCAGGCCTGGTTGCACTTGTAGCCCAGGTTCACCTGCAGGGTCTCCAGGCGCGAGCGCCGCAGGTCCGGAAAACCGTACTGCCGCATCAGGGGAAGCGTCGCGTGCATGGTCGTCAGTCGGGGCCGGCGCCCGGGGCTTACAGCGTTAAAACAGCTACGGCGGGCGCGCTATTCCGGATGCGGCGCGCTCAAAGCGTACCGGTCGCGCGCTGCGCCTGCTCGTCGAGAAATCCCATCAGCCGCAGGCTGGTCGCGCGCAGGCGCTGCGACAGCATCAGCACCAGCTCCATCAGGATCTTGGCGCCGAGCATCGGCTGCTCGACGATGATTCGCGCCAGGGCCTCCCGGTCGAGCACCGCGGCGAGCGTCGGCTCGATCGCCACGCAGGTGGCGAAACGCGGCTCGCCATCGATCATCGACATCTCGCCCAGCGTGCGCCCGGCCTCGACCGTCGCGATGACCTGGGGGGTGTTCCAGCGATCGCGCTTGCGCACTTCGACCCTGCCTTCGACGATCATCAGCATGAAGTCGCCGCCCTCGCCCTCGTGGATGATCTCGGCACCCGGCTCGGCACGGTACACGTCCATGAAATGCGCGAGCAGCCGCACCTCGGCCGGCGAGAAGTTCTCCAGCAGCGCGCACTTCGGGATGAGCGCGTGCATCTGCGCGGCGAATCCCGTCGCGTCGCCGAGGAACTCCAGGTGCGCGAGAGATTGCGGGCGATCTGCCATGGCGCCCGCGATTATCGCTTACCTGCCGCGCGCGCGGTGCTTCATCGCCTACTTGCGCTGCTTGCGGCGCTTTTTCACCGCGTCGGCGAGGGTTTCGATCACCTCGGCCGAGTCCTCCCAGCCCAGGCAGGGATCGGTGATGCTCTGGCCGAATTTCAGTGGCTTGCCGGGGTGCAGGTCCTGGCGCCCTTCGAGCAAGTGCGACTCGACCATCACCCCGACGATGCGGCGATCGCCGCCGGAGACCTGCGCCGCGACCTCGCGCGCGACTTCGACCTGGCGCCGGTACTGCTTGGACGCGTTGGCGTGCGAGCAGTCGATCATCAGCCGCTCGGGGAGCTTGGCGCGCTCGAGCTCGGCGCAGGCCTCCCTCACGCTCGCCGCGTCGTAGTTCGGGGTCCTGCCGCCGCGCAGGATGATGTGGCAGTCGTCGTTGCCGCGGGTCTCGACGATCGCCACCTGCCCGCTCTTGTGCACCGAGAGGAAGTGGTGCTTCTGGCGCGCCGCCAGGATGGCGTCCACGGCGATCCTCACGTTGCCGTCGGTGCCGTTCTTGAACCCGACCGGCGCCGAGAGCCCGGAGGCGAGCTCGCGGTGCACCTGGCTCTCGGTGGTGCGCGCCCCGATGGCGCCCCAGGAGACGAGGTCGCCGATGTACTGCGGCGAGATCACGTCGAGGAACTCGCAGCCGGCCGGAACGCCGGCGCGGTTGATGCGCACCAGCAGGTCGCGCGCGATCCTCAGCCCCTCGTTGATGCGGAAGCTGCCGTTGAGATACGGATCGTTGATCAGTCCCTTCCATCCCACCGTGGTGCGCGGCTTCTCGAAATACATCCGCATCAGGAGCTCGAGTTCCGCCCCGTGCCGCTGCCGCTCGGCGGCGAGCTTTTCGGCATAGGCGAGGGCCGCCTGCGGGTCGTGGATCGAGCAGGGCCCCATCACCACCAGCAGCCGGTCGGAGCGCCCGTGCAGGATCTGTCGCACCTTGCGCCGCGTTTCGGCGATCAGGGTCTCGACCGGCGTGCCCTGGATCGGGAAGAAGCGTATCAGGTGCTCGGGCGGCGGCAGCGGAACGATGTTCTCGATGCGCTCGTCGTCGGTGAGCGAGGTCCTGTCGTCGGGGACCAGGCCCAGGTAGCCGTCGGTGGGTGTCGTCATGGTTGCTCCCTGTGCAAAAAAAAACCGCCAGGCTTGCGGCGCTGGCGGTTCTCTTGGACTCGTCGGGGTGAGCTTAGCCGGTCCCTTCCGCCAGCAGGCGCGGGAAGAAAAAGTAAAAGCCGAAGAACCGGCGGCTCATGGGTCCGGATTCAAGCATGATTTCCCGCGCCTTGTCTACTTGGGCCAGAGGACCATCTGGGTGCAGCGGAACTGCGCGATCTTCGCCGCAGTCGCCTCGACGCTCACCACCGCGTCCCACACCTGGGTGGTGCGCCCCAGATGCAGCGGCGTCGCGCGGCACCGGATCGCGCCCTCGCGCACTGTGCCGAGGAAGCTCGCCTTCAGCTCGATGGTCGTGAAGCCGCTCGCGCCCTGAGGCAGCCGGCGCACGCAGCCGTAGCCGCAGCTCGTGTCGGCGAGCGCGATCACCGTCGCCGCATGCAGGTAGCCGTTCGGCGCCATCACGTCCTGGCGCACCTCGAGCCGGCTCTCGACGCTCCCTTCCGAGACCGACACGATCTCGACCCCGAGCAGCCCCGGCAGGTGGCGCGCGCCGAACGCCCTGAACTGCTCAGTTGTCATCCCCGGACGAATGCCGGACGTTTTCTCGTTCATGGCGGGCCGGATTCTACCGGTCAGCACTCGCGCGGGTCCGCTGCCGGGCGCGCAATTTGCTCCGGCACAGGGGGCATGCTAGGTTTTCGTTGGGAAAGCAGTTCCGGCGAAAAAAAGCAGCCAGGAGGTAACAATGTCGTCGAACGTCGCTATTCCGGTCGCGGGCTTCAAGGACGTCTACGACGTCTCGGGCGTCGAGAAAGCCCTGCAGGAGCTTTCTCCCGCAGCCAACGAGGCGCTGCGCGCGCTGTACGAGAAGATGGTGCGGCTCGGCGGGCAGCGTTTCACCGTCAAGCCCTCGGCGCTGCCTCCGATGCAGGACCTGTTCGAGGATCTGCCCAACTTCACCGAAGTCCTCGAGGACATCCGCAAGCAGCTCGCGCTGTGCGTCGACTCCGCCGACTCGGTCGAGCTGCCGCCGATGCTGCTGCTCGGCGAGCCGGGCATCGGCAAGACCTTTTTCGCGCGCAGGGTCTCCCGGCTCCTCGGCACCGGCTTCGGCTTCGTGCCGATGAGCTCGCTGACCGCGGGCTGGATCCTTTCCGGGGCCTCCTCGCAATGGAGGAACGCCAAGCCCGGCAAGGTATTCGACACGTTCCTGAACGGCGAGTACGCCAACCCGGTCATCGCCGTGGACGAGCTCGACAAGGCGAGCGCAGAGAGCCAGTACGATCCGCTCGGCGCGCTCTATGAGCTGCTCGAGGCCGACACGGCGACGCGCTTCGTCGACGAATTCGCCGAGGTGCCGATCGACACCTCGGGCGCGGTGTGGATCGCGACCGCGAACGACGCATCGCGCATCCCCGAGCCGCTGCTCGACCGGCTGAACGTCTACGAGATCGAGCCGCCAGGCGAGGAAGGTTCGGCGCGCATCGCTAGCGCGATCTACCGCGAGATCCGCAACGCCCACGACTGGGGCAGGCGACTTCCGCATGCCCCTTCGCAAGCGGCGCTCGAGAAGCTCGCGGCGCTTTCGCTGCGCGAGATGCGGCGGGCGATTCAATCGGCTTTCGGCAACGCCAAGCTCGCCGGGCGCGACCAGATCGAGCCCGCGGACATTCAGGACCCGCGCGGCAAGAGGCAGAGGATCGGCTTCTAGCCGCTCAGAGCCGTTCCGAGACCCACGAGCTCACCGAGCGCAGCGCGGCGGGCAGCTTCGCCGCGTCGGTGCCGCCGGCCTGCGCCATGTCGGGCCGCCCGCCGCCCCTGCCGCCGACCTGCTGCGCGACATAGTTGACGAGCTCGCCGGCCTTCACCCTGGCGGTAAGGTCGGGGGTCACGCCTGCGACGAGCGCCACCTTCCCGTCGCTCACCGCGCCGAGCACGATCGCCGCCGATTTGAGGCGCTCCTTGAGCTGGTCCATCGTCTCGCGCAGCGTCCGCGCGTCCGCCCCCTCCAGCGCCGCCGCGAGCACCTTCGTCCCCTTCACCTCGACCGCCTGCGCGGCGAGGTCCTCGCCCTGCGAGGAGGCGAGCCTGGACTTGAGCCGCGCGAGCTCGCGCTCGAGCGACCTGGCGTTGTCGAGAACCTGGGCGATCTTCGCGCTCACCTCCCCGACCGGTGCCTTGAGCACCGCGGCGGCCTCGGCGAGCTTCGCCTCCTGCTGCTGCACCCAGGCGAGCGCGCCTTCGCCGGTCAGCGCCTCGACGCGGCGCACTCCCGCCGCCACGCCCGACTCCGACACGATCTTGAAGAAGCCGATGTCGCCGGTGCGCGCGACATGCGTGCCGCCGCACAGCTCGGTGGAAAAGTCCCCCATCGACAGCACGCGCACCTCGTCGCCGTACTTGTCGCCGAAGAACGCAAGCGCGCCGGCGCGGATCGCCTCCTCGTACTTCATGATGCGCGCCGTCACCTCGTAGTTGCGCTGGATTGCGCCGTTCACCAGCGCCTCGACCTTGCGGATCTCGTCTTCGGTCATCGGCTGCGTATGCGAAAAATCGAAGCGCGTGCGCTCCGCGTCCACCAGCGAGCCCCTTTGCTGCACGTGCTTGCCGAGCACCCGGCGCAGCGCCGAGTGCATGAGGTGCGTCGCCGAGTGATTCCACATGGTGCGGCGGCGCGACACTGCGTCCACCTGGGCGCCGGCCTCCTCGCCCGCGCGCAGTACGCCGGTCTTCTGCGTGCCGCGGTGGCCGAACACCTCGGCCTGGATCTTCTGCGTGTCCTCGACTGCGAACGATCCTGCGGGCCCCGCGAGCTCGCCGCGATCGCCGACCTGGCCGCCCGATTCGGCGTAAAAGGGCGTTCGATCGAGCACCACCACTCCGGTCTCGCCCGTGCCCAGCTCCGCGACCGGCGTGCCTTCCCGGTACAGGGCGAGCACCTTGCCGCGCGCGGCGAGCGTCTCGTAGCCGCGGAACTCCGTCTTGCCGCCCGAGTACTCGAGCCCGGCGGCCATCGAGAACCTCGAGGCGGCGCGCCCCCGCTCGCGCTGGCCGTCCATCGCCGCTTCGAATCCCGCCATGTCGATTCTCACCCCCCGCTCGCGGCAGATGTCGGCGGTGAGGTCGACCGGAAAGCCGAAGGTGTCGTAGAGGCGGAACACGGTGTCGCCGTCGAGCAGCTTCTCGCCCGAGGCGAGCGCCGATTCGAGCACGCTCATCCCGTTTTCCAGCGTTTCCGCGAAGCGCTCCTCTTCCTGCCTGAGCACCCCCGCGACGCGCTGCCTGTCGTTGCGCAGCTCCGGGTAAGCGTCGCCCATCGCCTTGTCCAGGTCCTCGACGATGCGATGAAAGAACGGCCGCTTCTGCCCCAGCTTGTAGCCGTGGCGGATCGCGCGCCGGATGATCCGGCGCAGCACGTACCCCCGGCCCTCGTTTCCCGGAATCACGCCGTCCACGATGAGGAAGCTGCAGGCGCGGACGTGGTCGGCGATCACGTTGAGCGAGGGATTTTTCAGCTGCTTCTGCCCGGTTTCGCGCGCCGCAGCCCGGATGAGATCCTGGAACAGATCGATGTCGTAGTTGGAGTGCTTGCCCTGCAGCACCGTGGCGATTCGCTCCAGGCCCATCCCCGTGTCGACCGAGGGCTTGGGCAGCGGGTGCAGCACGCCCTTGTCGTCGCGGTTGAACTGCATGAACACGAGGTTCCAGATCTCGACGTAACGGTCGCCCTCGGCTTCCGGGGATCCGGGCGGGCCGCCCTCGATGCCCGGGCCGTGGTCGTAGAAGATCTCGCTGCACGGCCCGCACGGCCCGGTGTCGGCCATCTGCCAGAAATTGTCCGACTGGTACTTGTGCCCGCCCGGCTTGTCGCCGACGCGGATGCAGCGCTCCCCGGGAACGCGGATGCCCTTGGTCCAGACGTCGTAGGCCTCGTCGTCGGTCTGGTACACCGTGATCCAGAGCCGCTCGGCCGGCAGCCCGTAGATCTTCGTGAGCAGCTCCCAGGCGAAACGGATCGCATCCTTCTTGAAGTAGTCGCCGAAGGAGAAATTGCCGAGCATCTCGAAAAACGTGTGGTGGCGCGCGGTGTAGCCGACGTTCTCGAGGTCGTTGTGCTTGCCTCCGGCGCGCAGCGAGCGCTGTGACGTGACGGCGCGCGTGTAGGGGCGTTTCTCCCTGCCGAGGAACACGTCCTTGAACTGCACCATGCCCGAGTTGACGAACAGCAGCGTCGGATCGGCCGCCGGCACGAGCGAGCTCGAGGGCACGAGGGTGTGACCCTGGGAGCGGAAATACTCGAGGAAGCTCGAGCGGATCTCGGCGCTCTTCATCGAGCCAATTGTAAAGGATGGCTGCGGAACGACGCCGCCCCGCAGCCATCCTCGAGGCTCACGCGGCGAGCCGCCCGTATTTCACGAGCCGCGCGCGCACGCCGTTCATGGTGCGCTCATGCGCGGCTGCGAGCTCCTGCAGCGCGCGGCCGGCGTCGAACGAGGCGAGGAGCTTGCGGTCCTCGTCCTCCGTCCACGGCTCGCCGGTCTTCGGCGGCAGCTGCGCCTTGCGGGTCTCGAAGCGCGCGCTGCGCTCCAGGGCGGAGGCCGCCTCGTAGAGCGCGCGCACCACCTGGGGCCGCTGGTACGGCGACCCCGGCGGGAACACTTCGCCCGAGTCCGGGTCGACCCCGTTGGCGAGCGCGCGCACCAGCTCGAGTGCCTGTGCTGGATTCATGCCGATCACCCCCTTTCCACGCCGCGGCGAATGACGCGGCGTACGAAGATGAACGTCTATACAGTGTCTTCGGATGACGCGCCAAGCGCGCGCCGGATGGTGTCGTACGAAAAACCGCGGCCCTGCAGGAAGCGCGCGCGCCTGGCGCGCTCCTCGCGCGCTGTGGCGGGGCCGCGGTACTTGCGGCTCAGGATGGCACGCGCCCGCTCGAGCTCGCCTTCCGAGGAAACGCGATCGACAAGCTCGTCGGGCACGCCTTTGGCCTTCAGATCCCGGCGGATCTTCGCCGCGCCGTACTTGCGCGACAGTGTGCGTGCGCGCTCTTCCGCGTAACGCTCATCCGACAAGTGCTTCCTGGAAAGAAGCTGATCGAGCAAGGCCTCGAGCGCCTCGGGTGACTCCGCGTGCGGTGCGAGCTTGCGGGCGAGCTCCGCCCGCGAATGCTCGCGCCGCACCAGGTGCCTGAGCGCCCGCGCCTTGAGCTCCGCAGGCGAATAAGGAGCCTTCGGTTTCACCCTTTCTTGCGCGCCGGCAGCCGCTCGACTTTGTTGTCCTCGTTGCCCGTCTCGACTGCGGCCGCGGGCACCGGAGCCGCCACGCCCGCCTTCTCGCGAATCTTCAGCTCGATCTCGCGGGCGAGCGCCGGGTTCTCCTTGAGGAAGTCGCGCGAGTTGTCCTTGCCCTGGCCGAGCCGGTCGCCGTTGTAGATGTACCAGGCGCCCGATTTCTCCAGCACGCCGAGGTTCACGCCGATCTCCAGCACCTCGCCCTCGCGCGAAATACCCTCCCCGTAAAGAATGTCGAATTCGGCCTGCCTGAACGGCGGCGCGACCTTGTTCTTCACGATCTTCACCCGGGTCTCGGCGCCGATCACCTCGTCGCCCTTCTTGATCGAGCCGATGCGGCGGATGTCGATCCTGACCGAAGCATAGAACTTGAGGGCGTTGCCTCCGGTGGTGGTCTCCGGGTTGCCGAACATGACGCCGATCTTCATGCGGATCTGGTTGATGAAGATGACCAGCGTGTTGGTGCGCTTGATGTTGGCGGTGAGCTTGCGGAGCGCCTGGCTCATCAGGCGCGCCTGCAGGCCCATCTGCGGCTCGCCCATCTCGCCCTCGATCTCCGCCTTGGGCGTGAGCGCCGCCACCGAGTCGATCACGATCACGTCCACCGCCCCGGAGCGCACCAGCATATCGGCGATCTCGAGCGCCTGCTCCCCTGTATCGGGCTGGGAGATGAGCAGGTCGTCGGTCTTCACGCCGAGCTTGGCGGCGTAGGAGACGTCGAGCGCGTTCTCCGCGTCGATGAAGGCGGCGGTGCCGCCCGTCTTCTGCACCTCGGCGATCACCTGCAGCGTGAGCGTGGTCTTGCCCGAGGACTCGGGGCCGTACACCTCGCACACCCGGCCGCGCGGCAGCCCGCCGACGCCCAGGCCGATGTCCAGGCCGAGCGAGCCGGTGGAGACCACCGGCACGTCCTTCGCCGCCTCGGCGTCCAGCTTCATGATCGAGCCCTTGCCGAACTGCTTCTCGATCTGCGACAGGGCGGCCGCCAAGGCCTTCGATTTGTTGTCATCCATGCTGTACCTCTTCTTTTGACGTCGGCATCTGCGGCGGGCGGGGCCCGGGCCGGCACCGGATACTGTATAAACGTCCAGGTATTGTAAGGGTTGACGGCTGGCTGTCAACCCGACGGTGGTAAATTCCGGTTTTCCCGAATCAGAACAAACCCTTGGAGACGCACATGGCAAAGCTCGCATTTCTCGGTCTGGGCGTGATGGGCTACCCGATGGCGGGCCACCTGCTGAAAAAGGGGGGGCACGACGTCACCGTATACAACCGCACCGCGGCCAAGGTCCAGCAGTGGGCGAAGGAGCACGACGGCAATTCCGCCCCCACCCCGCGCGAGGCGGCGAAGGACTGCGATTTCGTCATGATGTGCGTCGGCAACGACAGCGACGTGCGCTCGGTGGTCTACGGCGACAACGGAGCCTTGGCGGGGATGAAGAAGGGCGCGATCCTGGTGGACCACACCACCGCCTCGGCGATCGTGGCGCGCGAAGTCCACGCCAAGGCGAAGGAAAAGGGCATCGGCTTCGTGGACGCACCTGTCTCGGGCGGGCAGGCGGGCGCGCAGAACGGGCAGCTCGGCATCATGTGCGGCGGCGAGCAGCCCGATTTCGACAAGGTCAAGCCGGCCCTCGATCTGTATGCCAAGAGCTGCGCGCTGATCGGCGGTCCCGGGGCGGGGCAGCTTACCAAGATGGTGAACCAGATCGTGATCGCCGGGCTGGTGCAGGGGCTTGCCGAAGGCATCAACTTCGGCAAGCGCGCCGGCCTCGACATGGACAGGGTGTTCTCGGTGATCTCCAAGGGCGCGGCGCAGTCCTGGCAGATGGAGAACCGCTGGAAGCAGATGAACGAGGTCAAGTTCGACGGCTTCGGCTTCGCCGTGGACTGGATGAGGAAGGATCTCGGCATCTGCCTGGAGGAGGCGAAGAAGAACGGCGCGCGGCTGCCGGTGACGGCGCTGGTGGACCAGTTCTACGCGCAGATCCAGGCGCGCGGCGGCAGCCGCTGGGACACCTCCAGCCTCATGCACCTTCTTGCGAAGGATTAATTGGGGTCAGATCAACTTTTTCCCGAGTTGTGCGTTTTGGTGGCATGACGGCGTGGAAAGTCATGCCCCAATGGCCCGGCGACCGCGGCTAGATTTGCCGGGCGTAGCTCGGCACGTAGTGCAGCGCGGCAACAATCGGTGCGCCTGTTTCGGGGCGCATGGCGACTATCGCCTGTATCTGTCATGCCTGCGCAAGGCATCTCGGCGGTGCCTATGCCAGGTCCACGCGTACGTTCTGATGACCAATCATGTGCACCTTCTCGTGACCCCGCTCGCTTCCGGGGCGGTATCGCACATGATGCAGGAAGTCGGAAGACGCTATGTGCGGATATTCAATGAGATCCACCAGCGAACGGGCACTCTCTGGGAAGGACGATTCAAAGCGTCGCTGATCGATAGCGATTCATATCTCTTCACCTGCCACCGCTATATCGAACTCAATCCGGTACGCGCAGGCATGGTCGACGATCCAGGCGCCTACCCATGGTCGAGCCACCGACACTACGCTCATGGCGTTCCCGATCCGCTGGTCACGGAGCATGGCCGGTTCATTGCACTCGCTCCGGACGCCCCTGAGCGTCGCGCCCAGTTCAGAGCGATGTTCCAAGACAGCTTGGCGCAAGAGGAGCTCGCGAAGATACGAGCCTTCACAAAAACGGGATGGGCGCTCGGCAGCGAGCGCTTCGTGAACGAAATTGAGCGGATCCTCGGCCGCTCGGTCAGGCCACCAAGACGCGGTCGACCGCTGAAATCGGGGAAGACCGCCGAGGACACCGGGGAACGAACCGCGTCCGAAATGTTGATCTGACCCCATTTCTTAGTTCTCGACCAGGCTGCGCACCTGGAATCGGCCGTCGTCGCGGAACAGGAACGTCTCGAGAAACCTGAGCGAGCTCTCGCCGCGGCGCACGAGAAGGTTGGGCGCGGCGAACGGCGCGGCGCGGCGCACGCTGTCCATCGCGCGTTTCTCGAGCGCAGTGAAGCCGTTCGAGCGGCGCACCGACACGCGAGCGAGTCCGCCGTCGCGGTCGATGCTGATGTCGAGCACCACCACCGACTTGAGCATTTGCGGAAGCGAATCGGCCAGCAGCTCCGGATTGGACTGCGCGACGCGGGTCGCGAACAGCTTCTTGTAGCCGTCGAGCGTCAGCACCGGCAGCGGCGATTCAGAAGGAGGCGGAGCTGCAACGGCAGGCGCGGGCGCCGCCGGCGGCGGCTTCGGGGCCTGCGCGCAGCCTGCGGACAGGGCGGCGAGAAATACGGCAACGCAGGCTCGTGATCGCATCGCGACGCTCGGCGCGACCGATGCAATTCCCGTACCCGTCGCAAGTGCTCGATTAATCTGCCCGGCACGATCCGGCGCGTAGCCTCAGCCCGACGGACGCGGCGCCGATGCGCGCTGCAGCCGCCAGGTGGCGAGCGGCCCCAGCAGCCCGCCCAGCCCGAGCGTCGACCAGGCGACGCCCCAAGCAAAGGCATCGGCCGGGGCCTCGCCCGCGCCCGCGAGGTCGAGCGCCCAGCCGAACACCACCGGGCTCACCACGCCGGTGCCGAAGCCGAGCACCGAGCGCACCGCGTAGGCCGCGCCCAATATGTGCGGCGGCACGCTCTCCGCGATCACGGTCGAGTGCACCGAGGAGTCGGCGATCCCGGCGAGGTTGTACAGGCACGCCAGCGCGACCAGCAGCCCGGCCGGGAGCGCGATCAGCCAGCCGATCGAGAACGAAAGCGCGAGGCTCGCCGAGGACCACAGCAGGATGGTCTGGGTGCGCCCCCAGCGGTCGGCCATGACGCCCCCCAGAATGCTGCCGCCGATGTTGGCGACGTAGGTGAGCGCGCCGAGCGAGATTCCGGCCGCCGCGGCCTGGGCCGGGCTCATGCCGCCGGCGACGAACGAGGCGGTGAGGAACGCTGGCAGCCACGCCCAAAGCCCGAGCAGCTCCCAGCTGTGGAAGGTGTAACCCCACACTGAGAGCATGCCGTTTCTGTTTTTCAGCACCGCTGGGATCGAGGCGAGAACGGTGTGCCCCGCCGGCCGCGGATGCACGGTGTTCGGCGTGCCACGCAGCGCCACCACGGCGATCGCCCAGGCGAGCGCGGGCATCACCGCGAGCACCCAGAGCGCGCTGCGCCATCCGGCGAAGGTCAGCACGAGGCCCGCCGTGCCGAGCGCGAGCGCGTAACCCGCGCTCGAAGCCGCGATCAGGAAGCCCATCGCGCGCCCGCGCCGCTGGCGCTCGACGTTGTCGTTCACCATCGCCAGCACCGGCGTGTAGTAGCCGCCCTGCGTAAGCCCCGTGAGCGCATGCAGCCACAGCGCCGACCAGAAGTCTTCGACGAACACGACGAACAGGATCGGAGTGAGGAACCCCGCCACGCCGGTGACGAGGAACGCGCGCTTGGCACCGAAGTGATCGGCCAGGAAGCCGACCACGAACAGCGACACCAGGTAGCCGAGATGGAACGAGCCCTGGATCATGCCGGCCTCGCGCGCCGACAGTCCCCAGGCCTCGCGCACCAGCGGCAGCACCGCCGAGTACGCCACGAACCAGGCCGCCGACAGCACGCGGCTCGCGCACAGCCACGCGAGCCAGCCGCCCGAGCCGGGCGAGCTCAAGCTGCCGCGTGCGCGAGGCGGACCGGGATGCGGCGCGGCCCGAAGGGGCGGCCGAACGTCTGGAAGCGGCCGGCGATCCTCGCGCCGCAGGAAGCGCAGGCGCCGGCTTCGGTCAGGCGGTAGCCGCGGATGTCGTACCAGTCGCGCACGATGACCGCATTGTTGCACGACGGGCAGTAGGTCGAGCCGCCGGTTTCATCGTGCACGTTGCCGGTGTAGACGTAGCGCAGTCCGTGGCGCAGCGCGATTTCCCGCGCGCGCGTCAGCGTCGCCGCAGGGGTCGCGTGCACTTCGGTCATCTTCCAGTCGGGATGGAACGCGGTGAAATGCAGCGGCACGTCGGCACCGAGATTCTCCATGATCCACTTGCACTCGGCCTCGATCTCGGCCTCGGAATCGTTCTTGCCCGGGATCAGCAGCGTCGTGATCTCGGTCCAGACCTCGGTCTCCTTCACCAGGTAGACGAGCGTATCCAGCACCGGCTGCAGCCGCCCGCCGCAGATCCTGAAGTAGAAATCGTCGGTGAACGCTTTCAGGTCGACGTTGGCCGCGTCCATCTTGGCGTAGAACTCGCGCCGCGCCGCCTCGTGGATGTAGCCGGCGGTCACCGCCACCGTCTTCACGCCCTTCGCGTGGCAGGCGTCCGCGATGTCCATCGCGTATTCGGCGAAGATCACCGGATCGTTGTAGGTGAAGGCCACCGACTTGCAGCCGAGCTTCACCGCCGCGGCGGCGATCGTCTCGGGGCTCGCCTGGTCCATCAGCCGGTCCATCTCGCGCGACTTGGAGATGTCCCAGTTCTGGCAGAACTTGCACGCCAGGTTGCAGCCCGCGGTGCCGAAGGAGAGGATCGAGGTGCCGGGATAGAAGTGGTTGAGCGGTTTCTTCTCGACCGGATCCACGCAGAAGCCCGAGGAGCGGCCGTAGGTGGTGAGCACCATGCGGCCGTTTTCCATCTTGCGCACGAAGCACAGGCCGCGCTGGCCCTCGTGCAGCCGGCAGTCGCGCGGACACAGGTCGCACTGGATGCGGCCGTCGCCGAGCGCATGCCACCAGCGCCCGGGATGCGAGGTCTCTAGTTGGGGCCGCTTTGCGTCCATTTCACCACCCGGTAGCGCGACAGCCGGCAGCGCGCAAGGCGCGCCTCCGACGCGATGCCGGCCTTGCGTTTCAGCTCCTCGAGGAAGCGGCGCTTGTCGGGCAGGCTTTCCCACACCTGCGGCAGGTACGTCGCGCGCCTTCCCTCGTGCTCGAGAATGATGCCGTCCTCGCCGGCGCGGATCTGCTCGAGAAGATCGCCCTCGTCGGCGAAGCGGATGGGCTTCGGCGCCGAGAGCAGCGACACCTCGACCCGGCAGAGGGGCCATTCGTCGCGCGCGAGCGCCGGGAAACGCGGGTCGCGGAACGCCGCGCCGAGCGCGTTCTCGGCGACGTCCGTGCCGAGCGCGCGCGCCGGCTCGAGGCTGCCGATGCAGCCGCGCAGACGCCCCTCCCGCGTGAGCGTGACGAAGGTCGCGCCCGCCTGCGCGAGCCACGGCGCGCCGCCGCGCCCGGGCGCCTCGCCCAGCCCCAGCGCGTGGGCGATCGAGCCGCGCGCGATCGATACGAGCGTGCCGCCCGCCTCATCGTGCGACACAGCGCCGCCTTCGTCGAGCGCGAACGAGGAGTAGCCGACCACCCGGTCCTTGCCGCCCGCGGTATCACCGGAGTTGCACGCGGCGAGCAGCCGGATCGAGAGCTCGCGGCGTTTCGCCGCCGCGAGCAGGCCGTTGAGCGGCGTCGCGCCGCATGCCTCCTCGTGGTCGAGGTCGGTGACGAGGCCCGAGATGCGCGAGACGGTCGAGCCGTCGATGCGCCTGGCGTCGTCGTACGCGTGATAGTGCGACAAGTCGGTCGAGATCACGATCAGCGTCTCGGGTCCGCCCCACAGCCGCTCGATCACCTCGGCGACCTCGTCCACGCTCGCCGAGCCGACCGCGAACGGCGCAAGCGAGAAGTCGCCGAGAACCTTCTGCAGGAACGGCAACTGCACCTCGAGCGAGTGCTCGAGCGCGTGCGCCGGGTCGCTTTTCACCACCTGCGGCAGGCCCTGCACGGCGGCGAGCGCCGCCCGATCGAGTGGCACCACACCGAGCGGCGTGGCGAAGCCGTCCCAGCCGGGAAACGCGAGGCCGCGTACCGGTACGCGGTGCACCGGTCCGAGCAGGACCACGCGCTTGACGATGCCGCGCGCCGGCCCAAGCTCGTCGTAGGCGCGCGCCGCCACCGGGCCGGAGTAGATGTAGCCGGCGTGCGGGACGATCAGGACCTTGGGAAAGCCGAGCCGCGGCGCGAGGTGCTCCACCCCGCCGAGAAGCTCCTGCACCTCGGCGGCGAGCGCGCGCGCCTCGCCCGGATAGAACATCCCGGCGACTGCGGCGGGTCGGATTGCGGCCATGCTCCTATGTATGTCCGCCGTCAGGCGGCGTCAAGGCCTTCGATGGCTCCCTCGAGCGCCCGGACGACCGCCTGGCGGCGCACGGCTTCGCGGTCCCCGGAAAAATGGCGCGTCTCGCTGCGCACGGAACGGCCGTCGGCTGCCCAGGCAAGGCACACCGTTCCGACTGGCTTCGCCGCGGTGCCCCCCGAGGGTCCCGCGACGCCCGTGACCGCCAGCGCAATCGTGCCCTTGCCGCGCTCGAGCGCGCCGAGCGCCATCTCGCGCGCGGTTTCCTGGCTGACCGCGCCGTGGCGCAGCAGCGTCTCTGGCCTCACGCCGAGCAGCTCGCGCTTGGAGTCGTTCGAGTAGGCGACGAAGCCGCGCTCGAACCAGTCGGAGGAGCCCGGCACCGACGTGATCGCCTGCGCTACCCCGCCGCCGGTGCACGATTCGGCGGTGACGAGCATCGCGCCGGCCGCCTTGAGGCGGGCGCCCACTTGCGCCGCGAGCGCGTCGACTTCGCTCAAAAAAACAGCCTCTTGACAGTCGCCAGCACGACCAGCGCGAGGCCGGCGGCAACCAGGTCGTCGAACATCACGCCGAAACCGCCCTTGAAGCGCCGTTCGATGCTCCGGATCGGTGCGGGTTTCACCACGTCCAACAAGCGGAACAGCAGGAAACCGGCCGCCTGCCACGGAAATTCGCGCGGAACGATCGCGAGCACGAGCAGGAACGCCACGGTCTCGTCCCACACCATCGCGCCGTGATCGGGGATGCCGAGGTGGCGGCCGGTCACCTCGCACGCCCAGACGCCCAGCGCGAACAGCAGCCCGATGAGTGCGAGCAGCACCAGCGGCGCATAGGCCGGGCCGATCAGCCACCAGATCGGGATCGCGAGCAGGGCGCCGGCGGTGCCCGGCGCCCGCGGGACGAGTCCCGCGCCGAAGCCGAAGGCGATGAAGTGCGCCGGGTGGGAGAACGCGAACGCGGCGCCGGGGCGAAAGACGATCACGGCACGAAATGATCGAAGCCGCCGCGGGTCGGCACCGGCTTTCCCGACGCGTCGAGGACGGTGAGCTTCGCCTCGCCGGCCTGGATCGAGCCGACCCGCGCGAGCGGCAGCGCGAGCTCGCGCGCCAGTGCCTCGATTTCGGGGCGCGCGCTCTGCGGGGCGGTGAAGAGCAGCTCGTAATCGTCGCCGCCCGAGAGTACGCAATCGCGCTCCAGCGCGGGATCGTTCAATCCGGAGAACGCGCCGTGCTTCGGCAGCCTCTCGTAGTAGACCAGCGCGCCCGCCTCCGAGCGCTCGAGGATGTGGCCGAGATCCCCGGCAAGCCCGTCGGAAACGTCGATCGCGCTCGTCGCGACGCCCCGCAGCCGCTCGCCGAGCTCGACGCGCGGCTCGGGCTCGTGCAGGCGCTTCGCCGCCGCGGCGATGTCGGGACGTTTCAGGGCGAGCGCCGCCGCGCCCAGCTCGCCGGAGACCCAGATGTCGTCGCCGGGCCGCGCGCCGGCGCGGTGGTGCGCGAGCCCCGCCGGCACCTCGCCGAAGATCGTCATGTTGATGGTGACGAGCGGGCCGCGCGTGGTGTCGCCGCCGACCAGGTCCACCCGGTAACGGTCGGCGAGGGCGAACAGGCCCTCCGCGAACGCCCCGAGCCAGCGTTCGTCCGCCTCCTTGAGGGCGATCGCGAGCGTGGCCCAGCGCGGAGTGGCGCCGCATGCGGCCATGTCGGAGAGGTTCACCGCGAGCGCCTTGTGACCGAGCGAGCGCGGCTCGGCGCCGGGAAGGAAATGGCGGCTCTCGATCAGCATGTCGGTCGAGATCGCGAGCTCCATGCCGGCGTCGGGCTGCACCAGCGCGCAGTCGTCGCCCACCCCGGTGAGCGAGCGCCTCGGTGCCCGGGTGAAATAGCGGCGGATGATCTCGAACTCGTTCAGGCGATCTTTCTCTCGCGCGCGACCTCCTCGGGTCGCAGCGCGGCGGCCACCTTCTCGAGCACGCCGTTCACCAGGCGGTGGCCCTCGGCACCGCCGTAGCTCTTGCCGAGCTCGACGGCCTCGTTGATCACCACCTTGAACGGCGTCTCGCGGTGCGCCTGGAGCTCGAAGGTTCCGATGTAGAGGATCGCGCGCTCGACCGGCGAGAGCCTGCTGAATTCACGCTCCAGATGAGGAGTGATGAGCGCCTCGAGCTCGGCCGCGCGGCTCGTGACGCCCCGCAGGATCGCCTCGGCGAAGGGCGCGTCGCCCTTGGTGACATCTTCCAGCGTGCGCGCCTGCTCCTTCGGATCGCTTCCCGAAAGCTGCCAGGCGTATAGCGCCTGGAGCGCCTCTTCCCGCGCCCGGCGCCTAGCGGTTTTCATGCAGCCTCGCCTTCAGCCGCGCCATCTCCACCGCTACGCGCACCGCCTCGGCGCCCTTGTCGAGCCGCGCCAGCGCCTGCTTCTCGTCCTCGGTCGTGAGGATGCCGTTCGCGACGGGAATGCCGAAGTCGAGCGCCACGTCCATGACGCCTCGCGCCGACTCGTTCGCTACCAACTCGAAATGAAGCGTCTCGCCGCGGATCACCGCGCCGATCGCGACCAGGGCGTCGAAGCGCCCGGACTGCGCGAGCCATTGCAGCGCGAGCGGGATCTCGAGCGCGCCAGGCACGCTTTCCACCGTGACCTCGAGCGCGCCGAGCTTGGCCGCCTCGGCCTTCGCGCGCTCGAGCAGCTTCGCGGCTATGTCCTCGTTGAAGCGGCTCGCGACGATGCCGAGGCGCACGGCGCACCCCGCTCAGCGCCCGGGCAGCTCGGCGTAGGCGGAGATCTCGAGCCCGAAGCCCGCCATGCTCGGCATCTTGCGCGGCGCAGCCATCAGCCGCATGCGGCCGACGCCGAGATCGCGCAGGATCTGCGCGCCGATGCCGTAGGTGCGCAGATCCATTCCGCGCGCGGCGCGCTGCGGCCGCGTCTCCGCGAGGCGCGCCTCCAGCGCCTCCTCGGACTGCGTGCAGTGCAGGAGCACCATCACACCGGCCTCCGATCCTGCGATCGCGGTGAGCGCCTCGCCCACGCCCCAGGAGTGCGTGCCGCGGGCCGAGTCGAGCACGTCCAGCACCGAGAGCGGCTCGTGCACGCGCACCAGCGTCTCCCGGTCGGGCGCGGGCTTGCCTTGCACGAGCGCGAGATGAAACGAATGCGTCGGCAGGTCGCGGTAGGCGACCAGCCGGAAGCGCCCCCACGCGGTGTCGATTTCGCGCTCCGAGGCCCTTCGCACCAGCGACTCGGTGCGGCTGCGGTGCTCGATCAGGCCGGCGATGGTGCCGATTTTCAGGCCGTGCGCGGCGGCGAGGTTCACCAGGTCGTCGAGCCGCGCCATGGTGCCGTCGTCGCGCATGATCTCGCACAGCACCGCGGCGGGCGTCAGCCCGGCGAGACGCGCAAGATCGCAGCAGGCCTCGGTGTGCCCCGCGCGCACCAGCACGCCGCCGGGCTGCGCGATGAGCGGAAACACGTGTCCCGGCTGCACGATCTCCTCGGGCTTCGCGTCGCGCGCGGCGGCGACCTTGATGGTGAGCGCGCGGTCGTGCGCCGAGATGCCGGTCGCGATGCCTTCGGCGGCCTCGATCGACACCGTGAAGTTGGTGCCGTGGCGCGAGCGGTTCTGCTCCACCATCGGCCGCAGGCCCAGGCGCTGCGCGTGCTCCTCGACGATCGGCATGCAGACCAGGCCGCGTCCGTGGCGCGCCAGGAAATTCACCTTCTCCGGCGTGACGAAGTCCGCAGCGAACACCAGGTCGCCTTCGTTCTCGCGGTCCTCGTCGTCCACCAGGATCACGATGTCGCCGGCGCGGATCGCGGAAATGATCTCCGTGATCGGCGAGATGGCGGCGTTCTCTCTGCGCATGGCGGGATTATGAGACAAAAACGGGGCGTCCTGCGCCCCGTTTGCGGCCGGATTCGCGATCGCCTATTCGCCTTCTCCCGGCACCTCGGCCTCGCCCCCGCCGGTCTTCTCGCGGATGCGCGCCGACTTGCCCGAGCGCGCGCGCAGGTAATAGAGCTTGGCGCGGCGCACGTCGCCTTTTCTCTTCACCTCGATCGAGGCGACGAGCGGGGAGTAGGTCTGGAAGGTGCGCTCGACGCCCTCGCCCGAGGAAATCTTGCGCACGATGAAGGAGGAGTTGAGGCCGCGGTTCTTCTTGCCGACCACCATGCCCTCGAACGCCTGCACGCGCTTTCTCTCGCCCTCGACCACGTTCACGTTCACCACCACCGTGTCGCCCGGAGAGAAATCGGGGATGGTCTTGCCGAGCCTCTTGATCTCTTCCTGCTCGATTTGCCGGATCAGGTCCATGTTCAGCTCCTCGTGTCTCGCTGGAATTCCTCCAGCAGCTTCCTTTCTTCGTCGCTCAGCTTCCTCGCCGCGAGCAGATCGGGCCGCTTCAGCCAGGTCCGCCCCAGCGCCTGCTTGAGCCGCCAGCGCCGGATGTTCGCGTGGTGCCCCGAGAGCAGCACCTCGGGCACCTTCTCGCCCCGGTACGTCTCGGGCCGAGTGTACTGCGGGCAATCGAGCAGCCCGTCGGCGAACGACTCCTCGAGCGCAGACAGCTCGTCGCCGAGCGCGCCGGGGAGCTGCCGCACCACGGCGTCGATCAGCGCCATCGCCGCGAGCTCCCCGCCCGAGAGCACGAAATCCCCGAGCGAGAGCTCCTCGTCCACGCGTCGCCGCAGCAGCCGCTCGTCCACGCCCTCGTAGCGGCCGCACAGCAGCGTGAGCGCGCTTTCCTTCGCCAGCTCGAGCACCTTGCGGTGATCGAGCCGTTTACCCTGCGGCGAGAGGTAGATCACTCGTCCTCCGCCTTCATTCTTCGCCGCGTCCAGCGCCTTTTCCAAGGGCTCGGCGAGCATCACCATGCCCGGTCCGCCGCCGTACGGACGGTCGTCCACCGTCCGATAGTTGTCCGCCGTGAACTCGCGCGGATTCCACAGCGCGAGGCGCCACAGCCCCGCGAGCAGCGCGCGGCTGGTGATTCCGCTTTCGGTCACCGCGGCGAACATCTCGGGGAACAGCGTCACGACGTGAAAGCGGATCACCAGTCGGCTCCCCACTCCACCTCGATCCGGCGCTTCGCCAGATCGACGTTCAGGACCACCGCCGGCACCCACGGGATGAGGCGGCTTCGCTCGCCCGCCACCTCCATCACGTCGTGCGCGCCGCTCCAGAACAGCCGCTTCACCATCCCGAGCTTCACGCCTTGGCCGTTCACCACCTCGAGGCCCACCAGGTCCCCGAGGTAGTAATGCCCGTCTTCCGGCTCCGGCAGCGCCGCGCGCGGCACCGCCACGTTCTTTCCCTTCAGCTTCAGCGCCTGCTCGCGGGACTCGATCCCGGCGAGCTTCGCCAGCACCGTGGCGCCGTGAAGCTTCGCTTCCTCGACGCCGTACGCCCTGGCGCCGATGGTCCATTCCCTGGCCCCGGTGAGCGCGTCGCGCTCGGCGCCCTCGGGATCCACCTTCACCCAGCCGCGCAGGCCGTACGACCCGGCGACGCGGCCCACCTCGACCAGGCGATCAGGCGGCCTTCTTGGCAAACTGCTTCACGAGCCGCGCCGCGGTCGGCGAGAGCTGCGCGCCCTTCGCCTTCCAGTGCTTCAGGCGTTCCATGTTCACGCGCAGCGACTCGCGCCCCTCGGGCGCCTTCGGGTCGTAGAAGCCGACGCGCTCGATGAACTTGCCCTTCGCCGCGCGGCGCGAGTCCGCCACGACCAGGCTGAAGAAGGGCCGCTTGTTCGCGCCGCCGCGCGCCAGTCGAATCACCACCATTTCGGAACCCCGCCAGACCGCGAAAAGGCGCGGATTATACGGGAGAAATCAGGGAATTGGAAAGCTATGCGCGGCGCCCGCCTGGTAGCTTTACTGCAGATCCGCGCTTATGCCGTGTCGCAGTCATTGCTGATCCTTGCAATAGACCCGAAGCTCACCATTTGCTCCGCGTTCCACCGTTACAGGTTTTCCCGATCCCAGCACCTCGAGGAGCTTATTGTGTTCCTCTAACAATTTCTGAGCAAAGCCAACCCTTGCCATATACACGTCCGGGTGAACGATAGACAGTGGCCCGAAGTCGACGCGTCCAGCGAACGGACCGCCCCCGGTCGCAAACTCGGGTTTAGCGAAAATCATGATGTTTTGCCGGAGCCACCACATTACGTCAGCGTCGTCCCAGATCGTGCGGCGAATACAGTCAACCGGTTGAAATCCGCGCGCCTGAAAAATTTTCTTCCAGTAGCCTGGAAACTGTTCGTTCACATGATGATGCCCGCCCTGGAATGGTATCGCCGCGGAAAATAGAATGACGTCGGCATGAGAAGTCAACGACTCAATAAACCGGACCGCCGCATCGCGGCTCAAATGCTCGGCAACTTCGAGGCAAATCACCAGATCGAATCTTCTGCCCAGATCGAATGATTGTTCAAGGTCGAGGGTTGCAAGAAAATTCGCAGGAACCTTCGCGAGCTTGATATCCAGCCACTCCCCGTCGATGCCGAAAACGTCCTGGACTCCGAGGTCACGCGCACAGGCAAGCCAGGTGCCGATCCCGCAGCCCACATCGAGTATGGACTTTGGCCGATACAGGCCGAACAATCCGGACAATACTATGTGCGCGGAACGGCGATTGGCGTCCTCCTGATCGACAAGTTGGTGATGGTGGAGGTCGTGATAGATGTCGAATCGTTGGTCTACCGCCGCCAAAGTCTGATGTGCTTGGGACATGTCAGAAGCGGGTTTTCTGCCAGAGATCAAATCGAGCAAGAAGGATTTGAGTATGGACAATTGCACCTCCATTCTTACGCTCGTAAGACACTGTTAGTTGGTTCTGTTGCGGATCTTTGGACTTGGCCGGTTCTGCAGCACACGATCAATCGATCAATAGGTGAAAGTTGAAGCTTCATTGCCCATATTGTTGCAGGCGCCATTGACCAGAAATGCGGCTCGATACCCATTCACCATTGCATGAACGTTGCAGCGGAATTCCGCCTGGTATCCAACGTCGCCTGGTTGCACATGAACTGCATAGCCGTCGGGAAAGAACTTGTGGTAGTCGCTGGTTCTGCGCAGGCCGGGGTTCCAGCTGAATCCACACCAGGAACCCCAGTGCGGCAACCTCAGCATTCTGTACGGTACTTGTGTCGACGTGAAGAGCACCTCATCCTCAAAGAACCTTGTCCCCTCTTCACCATATAGCGCCGCCGGACCATGACTGACCAGATAGTCTTCCAAATGCCGCAACCAGACTTGATGTACATCGCTTCTTTCTTCCAGAATGCAAATGGAATCCTGAATGAAGTCGGCATTGCCAGAATACAGATAGTCGTCCTCGGTATGAAAAATGTAGTCGGTGGTTATCGTTTTGTAAGCTTTGTCTATTGAGCGCGGCTGCCCGAGATTGACTTCGTTGTATATCAGGTCAATGGTGTCGCCATACTCTTCGGAAATCCGGTCTCTCATTTCCGGTCTCGCGGAATCTTCCGCGACAATGAATCTCTCAATCGCATAGGTATTGAGTGACATGAAACTATCGATGGTTTGTTTGAGCAAGTCGAATCTTTCGTAGGACGTGATACATACGGTGACTGTCTTGTTCTGCGTCATCCGCGTTTCCCCGGTGTGCGCATCGCTCGCCCCCTCGGTGGCCACCTCAAACTGAAGAAGCCCCAAGATGGATCGGGAGCGTTCTGCGCGATGGAGGAGTCCGACGCGTTGTCCGGCTAAGCGCGGCGCCTGCCTTGAAGCTGAGCATCGATCAGCGCTCCGGCGGCGTGAGAGACGTTCCGCGCCGGCATGCGGACCCCCAGGATGGTGCTGACCTGCGCGCCCTCCATGAGGAGGAAAAGCTCGTCGGCCAGCAGCGCCGGCTCGCGGGCGCCAGCTAGTTCGCACAGCCCGGCAAGACGCGCGCGCAGCTTCGCCTTGTGGGACTCGATCACCCTCCTGGCCGGGTGATCCCGCTCCGTGATCTCCACCGCCGCATTCGCCATCGGGCAGCCTCGAGCACGCGGATCGGATACATGCTTGGCAAGCAATGCGAACGACGCCTGGAGCTGCTTGCGGGGCTCGCCGGGAAATTTCCGCGCCATCGAATCCCACGTCAGCCAGAATTTCACGTCGTGGTCGCGCAGCCACTCGGCCACCAGCTCATCCTTGGAAGGAAAGCTCCGGTACAGGCTCATCTTGGTGGTGTCGGCCCGGGCGGCGATGGTCTCGACGCCCACCGCGCGAATTCCCTTCCGATAAAACAGCTCGGAAGCGGTGTCGAAGATGCGCTCGCGGGCGCTCGGTCGGTCGCTGTTGCGTTTTCTGGCCATTCCAATGTTGTTCCGCTTGACTTGTGAGTTACCGGTCAGTATCGTAGCACGTCTTCTGGTAGTGGCTGGTCAGTATCCTCGCCCGTGCTGGCAGTCGAAGATGGCGCAACAGCGGCCAGGCGTAACCACCGTTCGGGGAGGGATGCGTGACGACGATTTGCACCGCAAAGCGGATCGGACGTGCCGCCGCCTGCGCCTTGGCGATCGGCTTGGTGTCCGGGTCGCCTCTCGCACAGACCCTGCTGGACGAAACGCTGTCAAAGCGACAGTTCCCGCCGACGTTAACGCCGCTCGCTACGCCCACAGCGGCGTCGCCGCGGCGCGCGCCCGAAACCGCGATCGAAAAAGTGACCTTGGATGCCAGCGCGCTGTTCGCTTTCGACACCCATGAGCTGCGCCCCGAGGGCCGCGCCGCGCTGGATGACTTCGTAGGCAGGCTCAAGGGCGCGACCCTTGGGATGATCCGCGCCGTCGGCCACGCCGATCGCCTGGGATCCGAAGCCTACAACCAGATCCTCTCCGAAGACCGCGCCGAAGCGGTCAAAGCGTATCTGGTCGGCAAGGGCATCGAGCCCGAGCGCGTGCGCGCCGAAGGCCGAGGCGTCGCGCAGCCCGTCACCAAGCCAGGCGAATGCATCGGCGGCAGGAGCGCGCAAGTCATCGCCTGCCTGCAACCCGATCGGCGCGTCGCCATCGAGGTCGCGGGTACCAGGGCGTCCACCCATTCAGGAATATGGCCGGCATTCGACCGGAATTGATGGTCAAGCGACTCAAGGAGTAGGATGAACTGGGATCGGATCGAGGGCGACTGGAGGCGATTCAAGGTCAACGCCAAGCTGCGCTGGACCAAGCTCACCGAAGAGCAGCTCAGCGCGGTCGCCGGCAGGCGAATGCTGCTCGCGGGCAGGATCCGGGATGCGTACGGCATCAGCGGGGACGATGCCGAGAGGCAGCTGGCCGACTGGCAGGCGCGCCTTTCGAACGAGCAGCTCGAGCCGAGGTGAATGGTCTTGGCACAAGCCCCGTCGGACGACGTCATCGACCTCATCGGCAGCATCGAGATGCACCGGCAGGAGATGGAGCGCGATACGGGGCTAGAGGCCTCGCGCAGCTATGCCCTCAAACGGCTTCAGGATGCCGCGCAATCCGAGCAGGTCCCGGCGAACCTCGACGCCTTGAATCTCGCCATCAAGCGGGTTCAGGCGCTGGGCAGCCGCGCGGTCCAGCGCCCGACGTTGCAAGCGGGCCGGCCGGCGCAATCCCGGCCCTCGCAGCGCGACGCGCAACGGCATCCGCAACGCACGCGCGGCAGACGCACGATGGGGCGCCAGGGCGGACGGTAGATCTACTAGGCGGCGGGACGACGACGGCCGGAGCGCGGGCTGGCCTTGCCGCGCACACCCTTCGAGTAGTCGAAGTCGTACTCGGCTCTCATGCCGTCGAAGACGTATCCGACCTTACGCTTCATGTCGCAATGCGCCAGGCGGCGATCGTCTGGACCTTCCCGGGCAGCTTGCTCAGGATGAGCTCCTTCAGTTGCACCTTCTTGCTCGCGTTGTCGATGTCGATGCCCACGAGATTTCCCTGCGCGTCGTAGTCCAGCACCACGCCCTCGGAAACCTCCCGGCTCTCCACGCTCGGCCGCTCGGAGAGATCGATGTAGAGCGAATCGGTCTCGGGATAGTAGTTCAGCTTCATGGCTTGAACCGCCGGTCGGGAAAGGCGTTGTGGATGATCACTTTATCCTCAAGCGTAACGACCCTCAGGCTCGCGCGGCGGTCGCGTTGACCGGGATACAATTCGCTCACCATTAGGAGGAGAGCCAATGAAAACCACACTAGCGCTTCGCGCCCTCGTGGTGGGCCTGTTCACATTCGCGTCGCTCTCTGCGCATGCGCAGGGTTATCCGCAGCGACCCGTCCGAATGATCGTCCCCTTCGCCGCGGGCGGGCTCACCGACGGCCTCGGGCGCGTGGTCGCCGTGTACCTCGGCGAGCGGCTCGGCCAGCCGGTGGTGGTGGAAAACCGCGGCGGCGGCGGCGGAACGGTAGGCACCGAGGCCGCCGCGCGCTCGACGCCCGACGGCTACACCATGCTCCTCGGCTCGCTCGAGGGTTACGGCATGACCAACACCGACGCGAAGCGACTCAACTACAACCCGGAGAAGGACCTCGCGCCGATCGCGCTCATCGCGCGCGCGCCGAACGTCATCATCGTCCATCCCTCGGTCAAGGCGAACACGGTCAAGGAGCTGATCGAGCTCGCGCGCGCCAACCCCGGCAAGATCCGCTACGCCTCGCCGGGGATCGGCAGCAACCCGCACATCATCGGCGAGAAGCTGAAGCAGACCTTCAAGATCGACATCGTGCACGTGCCCTACAAGGGCGGCGGCGCGGGGATCAACGACTTGATTTCCGGCCAGATCGAGATGATGTTCGCCGGGGCGGTCACCTCGGCGGGGCACATCAAGTCCGGAAAAGCGCGCGGCCTGGGGATCACCGGCACGATCCGCGTGCCGATGATTCCCGACGTACCGACGATGGAGGAGGCCGGGGTGAAGGACTTCGCGCTCGGGCCGATCCTCGGCACCTGGGCGCCGGTCGGGACTCCGGCCGAGGCGATCGCGCGGCTGACGCGGGAGGTCGTCGCGCTGAAGAAGCATCCCGAGTTCAGGAAGCGCATCGCGGACCTCGGCTACGAGCTGAGCGAGGACCTGACCGGCGCCGAGTTCGGGCGCTACATGGTCGGCGAGGCGAAGCGCTGGCGGGAGATGGCGGCGGGGGCGGGACTGTAGAACTAGCGCATCCCGGGGAGCATCCCCTTCATCCCGCGCATCATCCGCTGGAGATTCCCGCCCTTCATCATCTTCATCATCTTCTGCATCTGCTCGAACTGGTTGAGCAGCCGGTTCACCTCCTGAACCGGAACGCCCGCGCCCGCGGCGATGCGGCGCTTGCGTGAGGCCTTGATGAGCTCGGGCTTGCGCCGTTCCTGCGGGGTCATGGAGTTGATGATGCCGACGATGCGGCGGAACTGCCTGTCGTCCTGAAGCTTCGCCGGGTCGATCTGGCCGGCGAGCCGGGCGGGGAGCTTGTCGAGCATCGAGGCAACGCCGCCCATCTTGTTCATCTGCGCGATCTGCTGCTTGAAGTCCTCGAGGTCGAAGCCCTTGCCCTTCTTCACCTTCTCGGCGATGCGCTTGGCTTCCTCGAGGTCGACCTTGGCGTGCGCCTCCTCGACCAGCGACAGGATGTCGCCCATGCCGAGGATGCGCGAGGCCATGCGCTCGGGGTGAAACGGCTCGATGCCGCCGAGCTTCTCGCTCACGCCCGCGAACTTGATCGGCTTTCCGGTGACGTGCCGCACCGAGAGCGCGGCGCCGCCGCGCGCATCGCCGTCGAGCTTGGTGAGGATGACCCCGGTCAACGGCAGCCGCTCGTTGAACGCCTTCGCGACGTTTACCGCGTCCTGCCCCTGCATCGCGTCCACGATGAACAGCGTCTCGATCGGCATCAATACGCCGTGGAGATCCGCGATCTCGCGCATCATCTCCTCGTCGATCGCGAGCCTTCCGGCCGAGTCGGCGATCAGCACGTCGTGATAATGCGTCCTCGCGTGCTCCAGCGCGCGCCGCGAGATGTCCACGGGCTTTTCGCCGACCGCCGAGGGGAAGAAGTCCGCGCCGGCCTGCGCGGCGACGACCTTCAGCTGCTCGATCGCCGCCGGCCGGTACACGTCGCAGGAGACGAGCAGCACTTTTTTCTTCTCGCCGAGCAGCAGCTTCGCAAGCTTCCCGCAGGTGGTGGTTTTCCCGGAGCCCTGCAAACCGGCGACGAGAATCACCGCAGGCGGCTGCACGGCGAGATCGAGACCGACATTCGCCTCGCCCATCAGCGCGGCGAGCTCGCGGTGCACCACCCCGACCAGCGCCTGCCCCGGCGTGAGGCTGCCGACCACCTCCTCGCCGAGCGCCTTGGCGCGCACCGATTCGATGAAATGCTTCGCCACCGGCAGCGCGACGTCGGCTTCCAGCAGCGCCACGCGCACCTCGCGCAGCGCGTCGGAAATGTTGGCTTCGGTGAGCCGCGCCTCGCCGCGGATGCGCTTGGCGATTTGCGCGAGCCGCGCGGTCAGGTTGTCGAGCACGGGTGATAAACTGAAAGCGTGCCGGACATTGTAATTCACGGCGTCGCGTCCGCCGGCTACGCAGGCCTGGCGTGGCATTTCTGGAGCACGCGCTGGCGCCGCAAGGCGCCCTCGCCGCGAGGCCTGAAGCCCTGGGAGCGCGCCGCCATCCTCGCGCCCTTCGCGATCCACGGCTGGCTCCTGTACTTCGACGTCTTCGCCGCGCCGCAGCTGCGCTTCGGCTTCGCGCAGGCGCTCTCGGTGATGCTGTGGCTCGGGGTCGCGCTGTACTGGTTCGAGAGCCTGTTCTACAGCCTCGAGGGCATGGAGCCGCTGGTGCTCCCGCTCGCGGCGCTCGCGGTGCCGCTGCCGCTGCTGTTTCCCGGCCTCGCCTCGACCGCGCTGCACTCGGGCGCGCTCGAATTCAAGCTGCACCTCGCGCTCGCGATGATCGCCTACAGCCTGTTCGTGATCGCGATCCTGCACGCCACGCTGATGGCGCTCGCCGAGCGGCAGCTGCACCGCAAGGGCGCGTCGCTGATCACCAATCTGCCCCCGCTGCTCACGCTCGAGCGGCTGCTGTTTCGCGTCATCGGCGCGGCGTTCGTGTTCCTCACGCTCACGCTCGTCACCGGAATGGCGTTCTCCGAGACGCTGTTCGGCCGCGCCGTGCGCTTCGACCACAAGACGGTGTTCGCGGTGCTGTCCTGGCTCGCCTTCGGCGGGCTCCTTGCCGGGCGCTGGCTGTACGGCTGGCGCGGGCGCACGGCGCTGCGCTGGACGCTCACCGGCTTCGTGCTGCTGGTGCTCGCCTACGTCGGCAGCCGCTTCGTGCTCGAAGTGATCCTGGGCCGGGGCTGAGCCGCGGTGGACGACGACATCCCGCTCTCCTGGGAATTCGGCGCGCTCGTCGTGCTGCTGGTGGTCTCGGGATTTTTCTCCATCGCCGAGACCAGCATGATGGCGATCAACCGCTACCGGTTGAAGCATCTGGTGGCGCAGGGCCACGGCGGCGCGCTGCGCGTCGACTTGCTCCTCAAGCGCACCGACAGGCTGCTCGGGGCGGTGCTGATCGGGAACAACCTCGTGAATGCGGCCGCGGCGACGCTTTCGAGCCTGATCGCCGTGCGCCTGGTCGGCGAGGGTAGGTGGGCTTACGGCATCAGCACCGTCGCGATCGCCTTCCTGATCATCGTGTTCGCCGAGATCACGCCGAAGGTCATCGGCGCCACCTACCCCGAGAAAATCGCGCCGCCGCTCGCCTACGTGCTCGGCCCGATCCAGTGGCTGCTGCAGCCGGGCGTGTGGTTCGTGAACCTGTTCGTGCAGCCGCTGCTGCTGCTGGCCGGCATCCGGCCGGAGCAGAACACCGAGGTGCAGAAGCTCTCCCCCGAGGAGATCCGCACGCTGGTGCTCGAGTCCTCGAGCTTCATGCCGAAGAAGCACGTCTCGATCCTGCTGAACCTGTTCGAGCTCGCCAACGTCACGGTGCAGGACGTGATGGTGCCGCGCGCGAAAATCGAGTCGGTCAAGCTGGACGACGACATGGAGACGATCGCGCAGCAGCTCGCCACCAGCTACCACATGCGCCTGCCGGTGTTCCGCGACGCGCTCGGCGAGGTGGTCGGCGTATTGCATTTGCGCAAGGTGCTCGCGCCGCTGCACGCCGGGGCGCTGGACAAGGCGTCGCTCGAGTCGCTCGTCGCCGAGCCCTACTTCGTTCCCGCCTCGACGCCGGTGCTGGCGCAGATGCAGTACTTCCAGGAGAACCGCGAGCGCGTGGCGCTGGTGGTCGACGAGTACGGCGAGCTGATGGGCCTGGCGACGCTCGAGGACATCGTCGAGGAGATCATCGGCAAGTTCACCACCACGCTGCCTTCGGCTGCTCCGGCGCTCGCCTGGGACGAGGACGGCACCGCCAACGCCGACGGCGCGATGCCGGTGCGCGAGGTGAACCGCGCCCTGGGACTCGATCTGCCCACCGAAGGGCCGAAGACGCTGAACGGCCTCATCCTCGAGCACCTGCAGGACATCCCCGAGGCCGACGTCTCCATCAAGATCGCCGGAGTGCCCATGGAAATAGTTCACGCGGCCGGCCGGGCGGTGAAGACGGTGCGCATTTTCCGGCCGGTCGAACCCGAGGAAAAAGTCGCGACCTCAGAAGCTTAGAGCCGGAACTTCAGGCTTTACAAAAATCGCCCCGTGGCGCTATGCTCGCGGCAAACGGGACGAGGGAGTCGGCTCCATGGCAACCGCAGCGGCGGCAGCGAAAGGTCCCAAGGAATTCACTTTCCTCTGGGAAGGCAAGGACAAGGCCGGAAAGGTCATCCGCGGCGAGATGCGCGCGCACGGAGAGGCCCTGGTCAATGCCACGCTGCGTCGCCAGGGGGTCGTGGTCACCAAGGTCAAGAAGCAGCGGATGGGCCGTGGCGGCAAAGTCACCGATAAGGACATCTCGCTCTTCACCCGCCAGCTCGCCACCATGATGAAAGCGGGCGTGCCCCTGCTTCAGTCTTTTGAAATCGTGGGCAAGGGCGCATCCAACCCGGCGGTCGCGAGGCTTGTTCTCGAGCTCAAGACCGAGGTCGAGACCGGCTCCTCGCTCGCCGCGGCGTTCCGCAAGTACCCGCTTTATTTCGACCAGCTGTTCTGCAACCTGGTGCAGGCGGGCGAGGCGGCAGGGATCCTCGAGACCCTGCTCGATCGCCTCGCGACCTACAAGGAGAAAATCCTCGCCATCAAGTCGAAGATCAAGAGCGCGCTCTTCTACCCGGTGTCGATCGTCGCGGTGGCCATCATCATCACCGCGGTGATCATGATCTTCGTCATTCCCGCGTTCAAGTCTGTGTTCTCGAGCTTCGGCGCCGACCTGCCCGCGCCGACGCTGGTGGTGATGGCGATCTCGGACTGGTTCGTCGGCAACTGGTACATCATCTTCCCGGCGATGATCGGCGGCATCTGGGGATTCCTCGAGGCGTGGAAGCGCTCGCTCGCGGTGCAGATCTTCATGGACCGGCTGAGCCTGAAGCTGCCGGTGTTCGGCGACGTGATCCGCAAGTCCACCATCGCGCGCTGGACGCGCACGCTCGCCACCATGTTCGCCGCCGGCGTGCCGCTGGTCGAGGCGCTCGATTCCGTGGGCGGCGCATCGGGCAATTACGTCTACCTGGTCGCCACCAAGCAGATCCAGAACGAGGTCTCGACCGGCACCTCGCTCACCGTGGCGATGCAGAACGCCAACGTCTTCCCCGCCATGGTGATCCAGATGGCCTCGATCGGCGAGGAGACGGGCGCGCTCGACGCCATGCTCGGCAAGATCGCGGATTTCTACGAAGCCGAGGTCGACGACGCGGTGGAGGCGCTCTCCTCGCTGATGGAGCCGATGATCATGGTGGTTCTCGGCACTCTGATCGGCGGCATGGTGGTGGCCATGTACCTGCCGATCTTCAAGCTCGGCGGAGCGGTCTGAGGGGATGACCTCGCTCGGCTGGCTCGTTCAGCCAGCCGTCTTTCCCTGGGTCGCGGCGGCCTTCGGGCTCTGCGTCGGCTCCTTCCTGAACGTCGTCATTCATCGTCTGCCGAAGATGATGGAGCGCGAGTGGCGCGAGCAGTGCGCCGAGCTCGCCGGCGAGGCGCCACCTGCGCGCGAGCGCTACAACCTGGTGGTGCCGCGCTCGCAGTGCCCGGGGTGCGGCCACTGGATCCGCGCGTGGGAAAACATCCCGCTGATCAGCTGGCTGGCGCTCAAAGGCAGGTGCTCGGCCTGCGGCACGCGCATCGCGCTGAGATACCCGCTGGTCGAGCTGGTCGCCGGGATCGCGGGCGGCTACTCGGCGTGGCGCTTCGGCTTCAGCCTCGCCGCGCTCGGCGCGGCGCTGTTCGTCTGGACGACGATCGCGCTCGCCGCAATCGACCAGGAGACCGGATTTCTGCCCGACGACCTGACCCTGCCGCTGATGTGGGCCGGAATCCTGCTCAACATCGGGGGCACCTTCGTGCCGCTCGCCGAGGCCGTGATCGGCGCCGCCGCCGGCTACCTGTCGCTGTGGCTCGTCTACTGGTGCTTCAGGCTCGCCACCGGCAAGGAGGGCATGGGCTACGGCGACTTCAAGATGAACGCCGCGGCGGGCGCCTTCCTCGGCTGGAAGATGCTGCCGCTCGTCATCCTGATCTCCTCGCTGGTCGGGCTCGCGTTCGGGGTGCTGCAGATGTTCGCGGCCAGGCGCCGCTGGGATGCGGGCTTTCGGTTCCACTTCGGACCTTACCTCGCGATCGCCGCGGTGATCGCGCTCTACTGGGGCGAGCCGATGGTGCGCTGGTACCTGAACAAGCTGTGAAGCTCGTGGTCGGCCTCACCGGCGGCATCGGCAGCGGAAAGAGCGCCGTCGCCGACGAGTTCGCGCGGCTGGGCGCCGCGGTCGTGGATACCGACGCCATCGCGCGCGAGCTCACGGCGCCCGGCGGGGCCGCGATCCCCGAGGTGCGCAGGCTGTTCGGCGCGGAGTTCCTCGACCCGAGCGGCGCCATGGATCGCGGCAAGGTGCGCGATCGCGTCTTCGGCGACTCCGGCTCGAGGAAGAAGCTCGAGGCATTGCTGCATCCGTTGATCCGCGAGGAGTCGCGCCGGCGTATCGCCGCCGCCGCAGGGCCTTACGTGGTGCACGTCGTGCCGCTGCTCGTCGAGTCGCGCGACTACCGGGAGCGCGTCGATCGCGTGCTCGTCGTGGACTGTCCCGAGCAGACCCAGGTGGAGCGGGTCATTCGCCACCGCGGCCTCACCGAGGACGAGGTGCGCGCGATCATGCGCACCCAGGCCACCCGGGCCGAGCGTCTGGCCGCCGCCGACGACGTCGTCGACAACAGCGGATCGCTTGATGCGCTGCGCAAAAGGGTCGCCGAGCTGCACCGGCGCTACCTGGAACTCGCAGCAGGCAAAAGGACTTAGGTTGTGCTGCGTGCGCAAATCCCCGACAATCGGCCGAGGGACGTGGCGCTGGCCGCGCAACGCGACGCCGTGATCACCTACGAGTATCCCCTGAACGAACGCATCCGGACGCTGCTGCGCCTGGAGGACCTGTTCGAGCGCTCGCGGCATTTCATCGGGCGCAGCGACCCGCACGACCACCACATGGCGCTGCTGACGCTGTTCGAGATCCTGGAGGTCTCGAGCCGCGCCGATCTCAAGTCCGACCTGCTGCAGGAGCTGGAGCGCCAGAGGCAGGTGCTGCTCGCGTTCCGCAACAATCCCGAGATCTCGGAGGACGCGCTCTCGGGCGTGCTGCGCGACATCGAGCAGGCCTCGGCCGCGCTGTTCTCGATGACCGGCAAGATCGGCCAGTACCTGCGCGAGAACGAGTGGCTGATGGCGATCAAGCAGCGCACCGGCATCCCGGGAGGCGCGTGCGAGTTCGACCTGCCCTCCTACCACTACTGGCTGCACCGCCCGGCCGAGGAGCGCACCGGGCAGCTCGCCGCCTGGACCGGGCCGCTGTACCCGCTGCGCGACGGCTCGGCGATCATCCTCAGGATCCTGCGCGAGTCCGGCAAGCCCCACACGCTGCACGCCCCGCTCGGCACCTACCAGCAGATGCTCGGCGGCAAGATCGCGCAGATGCTGCGCGTGCGCCTCGATGTGGACACGCCCTGCGTGCCGGAGATCAGCGCCAACAAGTACGTGCTCAACATCCGCTTCCTCGCCCAGAACGGCGAGGATCCCAGGCCGCGCACCGCCGACTGGGACGTCGGCTTCGAGCTCACCTTTTGCAACCTGTAAAAACCGTCCCCTGCCCGCGCTGCGGGGCACCCGCGCCGTTCGGCGCGGAGAACCGGTGGCGCCCGTTCTGCAGCGAGCGTTGCAAGATGATCGACCTCGGCGACTGGGCCGCGGAGCGCTACCGGGTCCCGGTGCCCGGCGAGCCGCCGCCGGACGACGATCCTACTTCCAGCTCCCCCTGATCATCGCCAGGCCGTGCGCCCCGGCGCGCCAGGCGTCCTCCAGGTCGTGGCGGGCGAGACCGCCGATGGCGTAGACCGGGAGGCTCGCCCCTCGCGCGAGCGCCGCGAAGCGCTCCCAGCCGAGGACCGGTCCGCCGGCGTGCGAATCGCTCGGCCCGACCGGGCCGAGCACGGCGAAGTCGAGCTCGAGCCGCGTGGCGCGTTCGAGCTCCTCGCGCGTGTGGCACGAGGCCGCGACGAGCCCATGCTCGGGTCTTGCCCTGAGCTTCACCAGCTCCGAGGCCGTCAGGTGCAGCCCGTCGGCGCCGGGAAACGGCGACTTCACCAGGACTGTTGCGCCGTGCCGGTGCGCAAGATCGATTGTCTGCGCGGTGAACGCCGCGCGCTCGCCGTCGGCCATGCCCGGCTCGCGCACCTGCACGAGCCTGAGCCCCCCGGCGAGCCGCCGCTCCAGGCGCTCGAGCATCGCCGGGACGCCCACCGTTGCAGCGTTTGTGATCGCGTATTCCCACGGCAGCGCGAGCGAGGCGAGCACCGGGGCGTTGGCGGGCAGCATCGGCTCGGCCATCGGAGCGCCAAGGCGCTGCCAGGCGATCGCCTGGTTCTCCTTCGAGTGCGGCTCGCCCAGCCATTCGACCACGCGAAAGAAATTCAACCGCACGGTGGCGTGCTCGTAGGCGTACACGCGCGTGATCCATGGATAGGCGCGGCGCACGTCGATGCCGAGCTCCTCGTGCAGCTCGCGCGCGAGCGCGCCTTCGGCCGATTCGCCCTCGTGAATCTTGCCGCCGGGAAACTCCCACCAGCCCGCGTAGACCTTGCCCGCGGGGCGCTGCGCCAGCAGGAACGAGCCGTCGGCGCGCTGGATGACGGCCGCCGCGACCCCGATCACTTCTTCTTGGCGTGCCGGCCCGCCCAATCCCTGGCGAACTGGTAGGCGACGCGGCCGCTCCTCGATCCGCGCTGCAGCGACCACTGCAGCGACTCTTCCCGGGCCGCCTGGGCCTCTCGTGCGCCGCAGCCGAAGGTCTTGAGCCAGTGCGCCACGATTTCGAGGTACTCGTCCTGGTCGAACGGATAGAAAGTCACCCACAGGCCGAAGCGCTCGGAGAGCGAGATCTTCTCCTCGACCGTCTCGCCCGGATGGATCTCCTCGCCGACGTACCGGGTCTCCAGGTTCTCGGCCATGTACTCGGGCATCAGGTGCCGGCGGTTCGAGGTGGCGTAGATGAGCATGTTCTCGGAGGTGGTCGAGATCGAGCCGTCGAGCGCGACCTTGAGCGCGATGTAGCCCTCCTCGGCGCCGTGGAAGCTGAGGTCGTCGCAGAACAGCAGGAAGCGCTCGCGACGCTCCGCCACCCGGTCCACGATGTAGGGCAGGTCCACCAGGTCGCTCTTCTCCACCTCGATCAGGCGCAGGCCCCGCCTGGAGTACTTGTTCAGCAGCCCCTTCACGATCGAGGACTTGCCGGTGCCGCGCGCGCCGGTCAGCAGCACGTTGTTCGCCGGCCTGCCCTCGAGGAACTGCAGCGTGTTCTGCTCGACGCGCGCGATCTGCCGGTCGATGCCGCGCAGATCGGAGAGCCGGATGCGGTGCACGTGGCGCACCGGCTGCAGCCACCCCGTGGCGCCGCCCCGCCCGGTGGTGCGCCAGCGCAACGCCACGCTCGCCGTCCAGTCGGTCGGCGGGGGCGGCGGCGGCAGCAGCTCCTCGAGCCGCGCCAGGATTTTCTCCAGTTCCTTGCTCATGTCCGGTACTCGGCGTTGATCTTGACGTAATCGAAGGAGAGATCGCAAGTCCAGATCGTGGCCGAGGCCCGGCCGCGGTTGAGCACCGCGCGCACCGTGAATTCCGGCTTCTTCATCGCGGCCATGCCCCGCTCTTCCCGGTAGCCGGCGTCCCTCCCGCCGCCCTTCGCCACTCGCACTTCGTCCAGGTACAGGTCCACCTTCGCCGTGTCGAGATCCCTGATGCCCGAATTGCCGATCGCGGCGAGAATCCGGCCGAGGTTCGGGTCCGAGGCGAAGAACGCCGTCTTCACGAGCGGCGAATGCGCGATTGCGTAGGCGACGCGGCGGCACTCGGCCTCCGAGCGGCCGCGCTCGATGCGCACCGTCACGAACTTGGTCGCCCCTTCCCCGTCCCGGATGATCGCCTGCGCGAGCTCCCCGGATACTTCGACAATCGCATCCGCGAGGGTTTTCAGGTCTTTCCCCGATCTCGCGGCCGGCCCCCGGCCGGTCGCGAGACACGCGAATGCGTCGTTCGTCGAAGTGTCCCCGTCCACCGTGATGGCGTTGAACGAGCGGCTCGCGGCCGCGCGCATCATTCGCTGCAGCGCCGGACGCGCGACTTTGGCATCCGTCGCCACGAACGCCAGCATCGTCGCCATGTCGGGGCGGATCATTCCCGCTCCCTTGGCGATGCCAGTGACGACCGCTTCGCCGCCGGATAGGCGGACTTTGCGCGAGCTCGCCTTCGGCACCGTGTCGGTGGTCATGATCGCCTCGGCCGCAGAGATCCAGTTCTCCGGCCTGAAATCTCGAATCGCCGCCGCCAGGGCAGAAACGATCCGTTCGACCGGCAACGGCTCCATGATCACGCCGGTCGAGAACGGAAGGATCTGGCGAGGCTCGCAACCAAGCTCCCTGGCGAGGGCTGCGCAGACCCGGAGCGCCGCCTCCACGCCCTCCTTCCCGGTCCCCGCGTTGGCGTTCCCGGTGTTCACCACCAGGGCCCGGATCTCGTTGCGCAGGTGCTCTTTCGCGACCCTCACGGGGGCGGCGCAGAAGCGGTTTTTCGTGAACACGCCGGCGACCGAGGCGCCCGGCGCGAGGCGCAGCACCAGCAGGTCTTTCCGCTCCGGCTTCTTGATTCCCGCCATCGCCACGCCCAGCTCGATGCCGGCGACGGGATGAATGCTGTGCGGATCCGGCGGCGCGAGATTCACCGCCATCAGGTCAATTTGCCGTGGCAATGCTTGTATTTCTTGCCCGAGCCGCACGGGCACGGGTCGTTGCGGCCGACCTTCTGCGTATGGCGCACCATCGGCTGGATCTTCCTCTTCGTCGCCGCTTCCGCGAGCGCCACGTCGCCGTCGCCACCGCCTTCCTCCGGCTCGGCCTCCGCCATGCCGCCGAGGCTCGGATGCAGCGGCCTGATGTTCTCGACGTGCTGCGCCTCGTCCGGCGGCGGGATCTCCTCGCGCGCGCGGATCTCGACCGCGGTGAGCGTCTTCGTCGCCTCGAGCTTCACCGCCTCGAGCATCGCGCCGAACAGCTCGAAGGCCTCGCGCTTGTATTCCTGTTTCGGATTCTTCTGCGCGTAGCCGCGCAGGTGGATGCCCTGGCGCAGGTGATCGAGCGCCGCCAGGTGCTCGCGCCAGTGCGCGTCCAGGATCTGCAGCATGACGTAGCGCTCGTACTGCCGGAACGAGGACTCGGCCCCGGCCGGGATCTTGGCCGCGTAGGCTTCGTCCGCCCGCCCGACCATGCGCTCGAGCAGGGTCTCCTCCTGAAGCTCGGGCTCGGACTCCAGCCAGCGCCTGGCCGGCACCTCGAGATTGAGCTCGGCCTTGAGCGCGGTCTCCAGGCCGGCGATGTCCCACTGCTCCTCGACGCTTTCCTCGGGCACGAACTGGCGGAACAGGTCCGTGATCACGCCGGCGCGCAAGCGCGCCACCAGCGGCGAGATGTCGCTCGCCTCGAGGATCTCGTTGCGCTGGGCGTAGATCTCCTTGCGCTGGTCGTTGGCGACGTCGTCGTACTCGAGCAGCTGCTTGCGGATGTCGAAGTTGCGCGCTTCGACCTTGCTCTGCGCGCTCTCGATCGAGCGCGTCACCATCGAGTGCTCGATCGCCTCGCCCTCGGGCATTTTCAGCATCACCATGATGCGGTTGATGCGGTCGCCGGCGAAGATCCTGAGCAGCGGGTCCTCGAGCGACATGTAGAAGCGCGAGGAGCCCGCGTCGCCCTGGCGCCCGGAGCGTCCGCGCAGCTGGTTGTCGACGCGCCGCGACTCGTGGCGCTCGGTGCCGATGATGTGCAGGCCCCCGGCCTCGACCACCCGGTTGTGCAGCTCCTGCCATTCGCCGCGCAGCGTGTCGATGCGCTTTTTCTTCTCCTCCGGCGACAAGTTCTCGGTCGCCTCGATCAGGTCGCACTGCTTCTCGACGTTGCCGCCGAGCACGATGTCGGTGCCGCGCCCCGCCATGTTGGTGGCGATGGTGACCATCTTCGGGCGGCCCGCCTGGGCCACGATCTCGGCCTCGCGCGCGTGCTGCTTTGCGTTCAGCACCTGGTGCGGGAGCTTCTCCTTCGTGAGCTGCCCCGAGAGGAGCTCCGAATTCTCGATCGAGGTGGTGCCGACCAGCACCGGCCGGCTGCGCTCGTAGCACTCCTTGATGTCCAGGATCACCGCCTGGTACTTCTCCTTGGCGGTGCGGTAGACCTGGTCGTGCCGGTCCTCGCGGATCATCGGCATGTGCGTCGGGATCACCACCACTTCCAGGCCGTAGATCTCCTGGAACTCGTAGGCCTCGGTGTCCGCCGTGCCGGTCATGCCGGCGAGCTTTCCATACATGCGGAAGTAGTTCTGGAACGTGATCGAGGCGAGCGTCTGGTTCTCGTTCTGGATTTGCACGTTCTCCTTCGCCTCGACCGCCTGGTGCAGGCCGTCGGACCAGCGCCGCCCTTGCATCAGCCGCCCGGTGAACTCGTCGACAATGACGACCTCCCCGTTCTGCACCACGTAGTGCTGGTCGCGGTGGAACAGGTTGTGTGCGCGCAGCGCCGCGTAGAGCTGGTGTACGAGGTTGATGTACGCCGGCTCGTACAGGCTCGCCCCCGCCGGCAGCAGGCCGACGCGCGCGAGGATCTGCTCGGCGTTCTCATGCCCCGCCTCCGACAGGCTGATCTGGTGGTTCTTCTCGTCGACGAAGAAGTCCCCCGGAGGCTCGGGCTGGTCCTGCTTCTTCTCCTCCTTCTGGCGGGTGAGGAGCGGCGCGACTTCGTTCATCCTGTAGTAGAGCTCGGTGCGGTCCTCGGCCTGCCCGGAGATGATGAGAGGGGTCCTCGCCTCGTCGATCAGGATCGAGTCCACCTCGTCGACGATGGCGTAGTGCAGCCCGCGCTGGAAACGCTCCTCGACGTGCATCGCCATGTTGTCGCGCAGGTAGTCGAAGCCGAATTCGTTATTGGTGCCGTAGGTGATGTCGGCGGCGTAGGCGGCGCGTTTGGCGGCGTTGCGCTCCTCGAGCTCCAGCTCATGATAGGGCAGGTTGACGCCGACGGTCAGGCCGAGGAACTTGTAGATCTTGCCCATCCACTCCGCGTCGCGGTTCGCCAGGTAGTCGTTCACCGTGACGATGTGCACGCCGCGGCCGGTGAGCGCGTTGAGGTAGGCGGGAAGCGTCGCGGCCAGCGTCTTGCCTTCGCCGGTCTTCATCTCGGCGATCTTGCCGTGATGCAGCGCCATTGCACCCAGGAGCTGCGCGTCGAAGTGCCGCATGCGCAGCGTGCGCTTCGCGGCCTCGCGCACCACCGCAAAAGCCTCCGGCAGCAGCTCATCGAGCGTCGCTCCGTCGGCGCAGCGCTTTTTCAGCTCGTCGGTCTTGCCGGCGAGCGCGGCGTCGGAAAGCGCGGCGATTCGAGGCTCGAGCGCATTGATCTGCGCCACGCCATGGGAATACTGCTTGAGCAGCCGCTCGTTGCGGCTGCCGAATAGCTGCGTGGGGATGCGCCAGAGAACTTCGAGCACCTGGCGCAGGAAATGCAGGATCCTGGCAATCATCAGCGCGGGGATTTAGACGCGGCAACCCCTGAAAAATTCACGATGCTATCACGCCGGAACGAATGTTCCGGCGCAGCGGCCGTGCCGGCGCGCTATTTCGACTGCGTCAGCAGCGGCGGGTTCGACGCAGCGAGGAACTTGAGCGGATTCTGCGCCGTGCCGCGGTAGCGCACCTCGAAATGCATGTGCGGTCCGGTGGTGCGCCCGGTGTTGCCGGACAGCGCGATGTTGCGGCCACGCTGCAGCAGGTCGCCCTCTTTCACCAGCAGCTTCGACAGATGCGCGTAGCGCGTGAGGAGATCGTTGCCGTGGTCGATGTCGATCATGTTGCCGTATTGCGGGTGAAGGCCCGCGAACTGCACCACGCCGCCGGCGGCCGCCACCACCGGCGTGCCGATGTCCGCGACGAAGTCGATCCCCTCGTGCATCGCCCACTGGCCGGTGAACGGATCGATGCGGCGCCCGAAGCTGGAGACGTTGTACGGCGACGGCACCGGCCGCATCGTAGGCATCAGCTTCTTTCTCACTGCCTGCTCGAACAGCTCCGTCTCGAGCACGCCGAGCATGTCGGTGCGGCTCTCCATGACGCGCGAGAGCTGGAAAACCTTGTCGCTGAACTCGGCGAACGTCAGGTTCTGCGGCGGCAGCAGCGTCGGCGCGGCGCCCCCCAGCCCCGGCGACTCGGAAAAGCGGAATTCCTGAGGACGGATGCCGGCGAGCCCGGACAGCCGCTCGCCGAGCGCGTCGAGACGCGTGAGCTGCGCCTGCATCTCGCCCAGCTTCACCGCCATCGCGTTCAGGTTCTGCTGCATGAACTCGCGCGAGCGCTCCGACTCGGTTTGCTGCGCGGCGAGCACCAGCTGCTCGACCAGCGGGATCTTCACGTCCGAGGCGAAGCGCAGCGTCAGCCAGTAAAGCCCCAGCGTCGAGGCCGTGAGCAATGTCAGGCCGGCGAGCGCCGAGGCGAGCACGTGGCGCAACGACACGCTGACGGTCCGCGCCTTTGCCAGCCGGTCGGAGATGACGATAATCTGCACGTACCCCTCCTCCTTGTACGCGTCCCCCGTGTCCCTCCCCAAACTCGACCGTTTGCTCGCGGCCGAGGCCGACCTGCAGCCCCTCGTGACGAAGGCGCGCGAAATCCGCGCGCTCGCCAGGCTGGTTGATGGTTTTCTCCCCCCCGACCTGGCCCGTCAGGTCAAGGCGGCCAATCTCAGGGACGGCAAGCTGGTTCTCCTGGCCGCGACCTCTGCTGCTGCGGCCAAGCTGAGGTTGCTGTCCGGACCCCTGAGCGGCTTTTTATTGAAGCAGCGCTGGCAGGTTAGTGCAGTTTCTATACGGGTGCAACCCAATCGATCACGGGCACCGGATGTTGCAATGCACAAAACAGCCCGTCTGTCCGCCAGCACCCTCGCCGAGCTGCATGCCCTGCATCAGAAGATGCGCGATTCGCCCGCCCGGGAGGCGCTGCGCGCCCTGCTCGAGCGCCACGCCGCGCCCGCTACGCCTGCGACAGGATCTGCTCGGCGGCAAACAGGACCAGGATCAGCAGCACGGCGAAAAGCGCGACCTTGAAGATCTGCCACGCGATGCGCAGCCATTTGCGCTCGCCGGTCGTGAGCCATAGCAGCACCGCCACGCCGATCGCGATCGCGACCGCGAGTCCGATCACCCGGACGAAGATCACGCCGGGCTAGGCGAGCTGGCCGACCAGGCGCGCGACCGCCGCCGGGGTTTCCTCGGCGCGCTCGAAGCTCACCGTCTGCAGCGCCTGATCGGCGATTGCGGCGCGCAGCAGCCGGTTGTTGAGCGCGTGGCCCGATTTGTGCGCGCTGAACGCGCCGAGCAGCGGGCCGCCGAGCAGGTACAGATCGCCGATCGCATCGAGCAGCTTGTGGCGGATGAACTCGTCGGCGAAGCGCAGGCCCTCGGCGTTCAGCACGCGGTTCTCGTCCAGCATCACCGCGTTGTCGAGGCCGCCGCCGAGCGCGAGGCCTACGTCGCGCAGATTCTCGACCTCGTGCATGAAGCCGAAGGTGCGCGCGCGCGCGATTTCCTTCAGATACGAGGTTTCGGCGAAGTCCACCGTGACCGCCTGCGTGGAGCGGTCGATCACCGGGTGATTGAAATCGATCGAGAACGAAAGCCGGAATCCGGCGTAAGGCTCGAGGCGCGCCCACTTGTCGCCGTCGCGCACCTCGACCGCCCGGGCGACGCGCAGGAAGCGCTTCGGCGCGCCCTGCTCCTCGACGCCCGCCTGCTGCACCAGCAGCGCGAACGGCGCGGCGCTGCCGTCCATGATCGGCACTTCCGGCCCGTCGAGATCCACGTACAGGTTGTCCACGCCCAGGCCGCCGAGCGCCGACATCAGGTGCTCGACGGTGTACACCTTCGCCTCGCCCAGGACGAGACAAGACGAAAGACGGGTGTCGCCGACGAGGTGCGCGCGCGCCGGGATGTCGAGCGGCGCGGCGAAATCGACGCGGCGGAAAACGACGCCGGTGTCGGCCGGCGCGGGGCGCAGCGCCATCGACACCTTGCGCCCCGTGTGCAGGCCCACGCCGGTGGCGCGGACAAGCGATTTCAGGGTGCGCTGGCGCAGCATGGCGAGAGGCGGATTGTAGCAAGGCGATGCAGGCCACCCCCGGGCAAGGAAGGGGGTGACCTGCTTCGCGCCGGCCGCTCTAGTCGGCCTGCTTCCTCAGGAACGCCGGGATGTCGTACTTGTCGACACCGGACTGCTGCAGCGCTTCCACCGTCGTGGCCCGGTTGCGGCGGATCACCGCGGGCACCGAGTCGAGCTGGTGATAATCGACCGATCCGGAGAGCGGCTGATTGTCGGTGCCGGTCTTCTGCGACACCACCAGCTGCGGCTTGGGCGAGCGCGACGCCATCGCCATGCCCAGGCCGGTGGCGACCACCGTGACGCGCAGGTCGTCGCCGAGGGCGTCGTCGTAGACGCCGCCGTAGATGATGGTCGCGTCCTCCGCCGCGAAGGCGCGGATGATGTTCATCACCTCCTTGGTCTCGCGCAGCTTCAGGCTCGGGCGCGAAGCGGTGATGTTGACCAGAACCCCGCGCGCGCCGGCGAGGTTGACCCCCTCGAGCAGCGGGCAGGCGATCGCCTGCTCGGCGGCGATGCGCGCGCGGTCGATGCCGTTCGCCGTCGCCGATCCCATCATCGCCATGCCCTGCTCGGACATCACGGTGCGCACGTCCTGGAAATCCACGTTCACCAGCCCGGGCAGGTTGATGATCTCGGCGATCCCGGCGACCGCGTTGTTGAGCACGTCGTCGGCCGCCTTGAACGCGTCTTCCTGCGTCACGTCCTCTCCCAGCACCTCCTCGAGCTTGTCGTTGAGGATGACGATGAGCGAATCCACGTGCGGGGCCATCTCCTCCAGGCCCTGCTCGGCGATCTTCATGCGCTTGGAGCCCTCGAAGGTGAAGGGCTTGGTGACCACCGCCACGGTGAGGATGCCGAGCGAGCGCGCCACCTCGGCGATGACCGGGCCCGCGCCGGTGCCGGTGCCGCCGCCCATCCCGGCGGTGATGAACACCATGTGGGCTCCGGCGACCGCTTCCTCGATCCGGTCGCGCTCGGCGAGCGCCACCGCCCTCGCCTCCTCGGGCTTGGCGCCCGCGCCCAGGCCGCTCGAGCCGAGCTGCAGCTGATTTCGCGCGTTGTTGCGCGAGAGCACCTGCGCGTCGGTGTTGACGGCGATGAACTCGACGCCCTGCACGTCGTGCTCGATCATGTGGTTGACGGCGTTGCCGCCCGCGCCGCCCACCCCGATCACCTTGATGACCGGCCCCGTTGCCTGACTGTCTACGATCTCGAACATGTTTCCTCCTTGCCTAGGTCAAACGTCCAAAAAATCCCCTCGCACCCAACCCTTCGCATCAGAAATTCCGCTGGAACCATTCGCGCATCCGCGCCAGCACGGCCCGGAACGAGCCGCTCTGGCGCGACAACTGCCCGTGCTGCAGCTGCGCGACGCCCTCGAGCAGCAGCCCCACGCCCGTCGCGCAGCGCGGCGTGCGCACCACTTCGGAGAGCCCGCCGGCGTAGCGCGGCAGGCCGACGCGCACCGGCATGTGGAAGATCTCCTCGCCGAGCTCGACCATGCCCTGCATCACCGCCGAGCCGCCGGCGAGCACCACGCCGGAGGAGAGCAGCTCCTCGAACCCGGACTCGCGCAGCACCTGCTGCACGAGCGAGTAGAGCTCCTCGACGCGCGGCTCGATCACCTCGGCGAGCGTCTGGCGCGACAGCGACCTTGGTGCGCGCTCGCCGATTCCCGGCACTTCGATCATCTCGTTCGGGTCGGCAAGCTGCCGCAGCGCCACGCCGTGCCGGATCTTGATGCTTTCCGCCTCGGCGGTCGGCGTCCGGAGCGCCATCGCGATGTCATTCGTGACCTGGTCGCCGGCGATCGGGATGACCGCGGTGTGACGGATCGCGCCGTGCGTGAACACCGCGATGTCGGTGGTGCCGCCGCCGATGTCCAGCAGGCACACGCCGAGGTCCTTCTCGTCCTCCGAGAGCACCGCGCGCGAGGAGGCGAGCGGCTGCAGGATCAGGTCGTTCACCTCCAGCCCGCAGCGGCGCACGCACTTGACGATGTTCTGCGCGGCGGACACGGCACCCGTCACGATGTGCACCTTCACTTCCAGGCGCACGCCCGACATGCCGATCGGCTCCCTCACGTCCTCCTGCCCGTCGATGATGAACTCCTGGCGAAGGACATGGAGAATTTGCTGGTCGGTGGGAATGCTGACCGCGCGAGCGGTGTCGATCGCGCGCTCCACGTCCGGCCCGCTCACCTCGCGGTCCTTGATCGCCACCATCCCCGTCGAGTTGAAGCTCTTGATGTGGCTGCCGGCGATGCCGACGAACGCCGAGGCGATCTTGCAATCGGCCATCAGCTCCGCTTCCTCGAGCGCGCGCTGCACCGCGCTGACGGTCGCTTCGATGTTCACCACCACGCCCTTTTTCAGTCCCTTCGATTCGTGGTTGCCCATGCCGAGGATCTCGAGCGCGCCGTCGGGCCGCACCTCCGCCACCAGGCAGGCGACTTTCGAGGTGCCGATGTCGAGCGCCACGATCAGGTTCTTGTTCTCCTTGGCCATGCGCATCAGCCTTCCAGGTCCCGGATGCGCAGCGCGAAGCCGTTCGGGTAGCGCAGGTCCACGTATTCGTGCCGGCGCGCGATCTTCGCCAGCGTCGCCGGGTACGCGGCGACGAAGCGCTCGAGCCTTGCCTCCACCGGCTCGGCAGGCGAATCGCGCCCCAGGACGAGGAACAGGCCGTTCTCCAGCCTGAGCTGCCAGGCGAGCCGCGGCGTAAGCACCACGCGCTCGATGCCTGCGCCGAGCGGCGCGACGATCCCGGCGAAGCGCCGGTAGCGCCGCGTCACCTCGCGCTCGCTGCCCTCGGGCCCGGCGAATCGAGGCAGCTTCCTGTCGGTCTGCGCCGCGAAGCGCTCGCCGTGGATGCTGACCAGGTCCCGATCGCCCCAGCGCGCGAGCGCGACGTGCTCTTCCAGGCCGATGTCCAGCCGGTCGGGCCAGACGCGGCGCACGTCCACGCTGCGCACCCAGGGCAGGGTCTCCAGCCCGGCGCGCACCTCGGCGAGCCGCACCGCGAAGAAGTTTCCGCGCACGCGCTCGCGGGTCGCGGCTTCGACATCGGCGCGCGAGACCCTCTCCAATGCGCCGCTCACCGTGATTTCGCGCAGCGGGAACAGCGGCGAGCCGAGCAGCAGCTGCAACGCAATGAGCGCAAGCGCGAGCGCCGCGATCCCGGTCAGGAATCCCGCCACGCCGTTCAGCAGCCGCGGGTTATCCCACACGGGCGCCCTCCAGGATCCTCACGCACAGGTCCTCGTAGCCGAGCCCCGCCGCGCGCGCCGCCATCGGCACCAGCGAGTGGTCGGTCATTCCCGGCGCGGTGTTCACCTCGAGCAGGAACGGCTCCTCGACGCGGTCGAGCATCAGGTCCACGCGCCCCCAGCCGCGGCAGCCGAGCGCGCGGAAGGCCTGCACGCACAGCTCCTGCAGCTCGCGCTCCTTCGCCGGCTGCAGCCCGCAGGGGATGAGGTAGCGCGTGTCGCCCGCGACGTACTTCGCTTCGTAGTCGTAGAAGTCCCGGGGCGTCTCCAGGCGAATGAGCGGCAGCGGTTCCTCGCCGACAATCCCGGCGGTGAGCTCGGCGCCCTCGATGAACTTCTCGGCGATCACCGAGCGGTCGTAATTGACGGCGAGCGCGTACGCCTGGTCGAGCGCGGCGGCGGCGCGCACCTTGCTCATGCCGATCGAGGATCCCTCGCTCACCGGCTTCACCATGAGCGGCAGACCGAGGCGCGCGGCGACGGCGCCGAAATCGCCCCCCGCCCCGAGCACCTCGTAGGGCGGCGTGGGGAGCCCGCTCGCCTGCCACAGCAGCTTCGCGCGCACCTTGTCCATCGCGAGCGCGGAGCCGAGCACGCCGCTCCCGGTGTACGGGATGCCGAGCCAGTCGAGGATGCCCTGGATCGTCCCGTCCTCGCCGAAGCGCCCGTGCAGCACGATGAACGCGCGCTCGAAGCGCTCCTCGATCAGCGCGTCGAGGCCACACTCGGCCGGATCGAACGCATGCGCGTCCACGCCGCGCCTTCTGAGCGCGGCGAGCACCATCGAGCCGCTCTTCAGCGATACCTCGCGCTCGGCGGATTTCCCCCCGAGCAGGACGGCGACCTTGCCGAAGCGGCCCTTCACGCCGCATCCCCCACGATGCGGACTTCGGGCACCAGAGCGACGCCGAGCTTCTCGCGCACGGTCGAGCGCACGGTGTCGATCAGCCACTCGATGTCGGCGGCGCTCGCCGCGCCCTTCGGGTTGACGATGAAGTTGGCGTGCTTCTCCGAGACGCGCGCCGCGCCGCGCGCGAGGCCCTTGAGGCCGCAGGCCTCGATCAGCCGCGCCGCGTGATCGCCGGCGGGATTGCGGAACACGCTTCCGGCGTTGGGAAGCTGCAGCGGCTGGGTGGCGATGCGCCTCGCCAGCAGCTCGGCGATCCTCGCGCGCGAGGCGGCACCGTCGCCCCTCTGCAGCCGGAAGTACGCCGCCGCGAACCATTCCTCGCCGCCGCCCTTGAGCGCGCAGTGCCGGTAGCCGATCTCGAAGTCCTGCTTCGGTCGCTCCCGCACATCGCCGCTTCGATCGATGGTCACCGCGCGCTCCACGATGTCCCAGCACTCCGCGCCGAAGCAGCCGGCGTTCATCGCCAGCGCTCCGCCCACCGTGCCGGGGATGCCGGCGAGGAACTCCGCGCCCGCCAAGCCTTGCAGCGCCGCCAAGCGCGCCACCTTCGGGCTGGCCACGCCCGCCTCCGCGTAGACCAGGCCTTCGCCGGCGAGCGCCGGGCGCTTCGACGCGGCATGCGTCAGCACCACGGTCCCCCGCCACCCGCCGTCGCGCACCAGCAGATTCGAGCCCAGGCCGACGAACAGCACCGGCTCCGCCGCCGGCAGCCGGCGCAGGAACGCCGCAAGGTCGTCGAGGTCGGCGGGGACGTAGAAGCGCGCCGCGCGCCCGCCCGCCCGCCAGCTGACGTGCCGCCGCATCGGCTCGTCGCGCCGCAGCTCGCCGCGCAGCCCTTCGAGTTGCAGCGGTTCGGCCATGTTCATGTCAGCTGCGAGGAAACGTTGCCGATCGAGCCTGCGCCCATCGTCACCACCACGTCGCCGTCGCGCGCCACCCGCCGGATCGCCCCGGGCAGCTCGGCGATGTCGTCCACGAACACCGGCTCGACCTTGCCCGCGACGCGCACCGCGCGCGCGAGCGATCTGCCGTCCGCGGCGACGATCGGAGGCTCGCCCGCCGGGTACACCTCGGTGAGGATCAGCGCGTCGGCGGCCGAGAGCGAGCGCACGAAGTCCTCGAACAGGTCGCGGGTGCGCGTATAGCGGTGCGGCTGGAACGCGAGCACGATGCGCCGCCCGGGAAACGCGCCGCGCGCCGCTTCGAGCGTCGCGGCCATCTCCGCCGGATGGTGGCCGTAGTCGTCGATCAGCGTGGCCCGCCCGCCGCCCGCCACGGCGATGCCGCCGTGGTTCTGGAAGCGCCGGCCGACGCCGTGGAAGTCAGCGAGCGCCTTTTGCATCGCCGCATCGGCCACGCCGATTTCCATGCCGACGGCGATCGCCGCCAGCGCATTCAGCACGTTGTGCCGGCCGGGCAGGTTGAGCGTCATGTCCAGCGCGCCGGCCTTCTCGCGCCACACGCGGAAGCGCATGCGGCCCGCATCGGGAACCAGCTCGCTCGCGCGCACCGCGGCGCCGGAAGCCGTGCCGTAGGTGACTACCGGCTTGGAGACGAAGGGCAGGATCTCGCGCACGTGCGCGTCGTCGGCGCACAGGATCGCCGCCCCGTAGAACGGCAGGTTCTGCAGAAATTCCACAAACGCATGCTTCAGGCGCTCGAAGTCCTGCCCGTAGGTGTCCATGTGGTCGGCGTCGATGTTGGTGACCACCGCGATCACCGGCTGCAGGTGCAGGAACGACCGGTCCGATTCGTCCGCCTCGGCGACGATGAAATCGCCCGCGCCGAGCCGCGCGTTCGAGCCGGCGGCGTTCAGCCGCCCGCCGATCACGAAGGTCGGATCGATCCCGCCCTCGGCGAGCACGCTCGCCACCAGGCTGGTGGTCGTCGTCTTGCCGTGCGTGCCCGCGATGGCGACGCCCTGCTTGAGGCGCATCAGCTCCGCGAGCATCAGCGCGCGCGGCACCACCGGGATGCGCCGCTCGCGCGCGGCGATCACCTCGGCGTTGTCGGCGTGCACCGCGCTGGAAACCACCACCGCGTCGGCGCCGTTCACGTTCGCGGCGGCGTGCGCCGCCGACACGCGGGCGCCGAGCTTCGCGAGGCGCCTGGTCGCGGCATTCTCGGCGAGGTCCGAGCCGCTCACCTGGTAGCCGAGGTTGAGCAGCACCTCGGCGATGCCGCTCATCCCCGAGCCGCCGATGCCGACAAAATGGATGTGGCGGACCTTGTGTCTCATCGCGCCAGCTCCATGCAGCGCTCGGCGACCAGGCGCGCGGCTTCCGGCTTTCCAAGCGCCCGCGCATTGCGCGCCAATTCGAGCAGGCGGGCCCGATCCAGCGAGCCGATGAGCGACGAGAGCTTGTGCGGCGTCAGATCCTGCTGCGGCAGCAGGATGGCGGCGCCCCGATCGGCGAGGAACCTCGCATTCGCGGTCTGGTGGTCGTCCACCGCGTGAGGGAACGGCACGAGGATGCTCGCCACGCCTCCGGCCGAGAGCTCGGCGATCGTCACCGCGCCGGCGCGGCACACGACCAGGTCGGCCTCGGCGTAGCGCCGCGCCATGTCCTCGATGAAGGCGACGAGCTCGCCCGGGACCCCGGCGGTCGCGTAGCTCGCGCGCAGCGCCTCGAGATGCTGCTCGCCGGACTGGTGCACCACCGTGGGCCGCTCGGGCGCGGGAAGCAGCGCGAGCGCCCGCGGCAGCGCCTCGTTCAGCGCGCGCGCCCCGAGGCTTCCGCCGACCACGAGCAGCCTGAGCGGCCCGCCGCGCCCCGCGAAGCGCTGCTCGGGCGCCGCGATCGCCGCGATCTCCGCGCGCACCGGGTTCCCGGTCCATTCGGCGTTCGCGAGCGTGGCCGGGAACGCCACCATCACCTTGTCGGCGAGGCGCGCCAGGACGCGGTTGGCGATGCCGGGGATCGCGTTTTGCTCGTGCACAGCGAGCGGCCGGGCCAGGAGCGAAGCCATCATCCCGCCGGGAAAGGCGACGTAGCCGCCCAGGCCGAGCACCACGTCGGGGCCGAGCTTGCGGATCGCGCACGCGCTCTCCCAGAACGAATAAAGCAGGTTCGCGGGAAGCAGCAGCTTCGCGAGCAGGCCCTTGCCGCGCGCCGCGCGGGCGCGGATCCAGGCGGTGCGGTAGCCGCGCGGCGGCACCAGGCGCTCCTCCATTCCGCCGCGCGCTCCCATCCACACCACGTCCCACCCGGCCGCGCGCATCTGCTCGGCGACCGCGAGGCCGGGAAAGATGTGCCCCCCGGTGCCGCCCGCCATGATGAGGATGGTCCCGCTCATGCGGGCAAACCTCTGCCGTTACGCATTGAGTCCTCTCGATAGCTGGCGGTTCTCCCAGTCGATGCGCAGCAGGATCGCGAGCGCGACGAGGTTCGCCAGCAGCCCCGTGCCGCCGTAGCTCATGAGCGGAAGCGTGAGGCCCTTGGTCGGCAGCAGGCCCATGTTCACGCCCATGTTGATCGTCGCCTGGAAGCCGATCCAGATGCCGAAGCCCTGCGCGGCGAGGGCGGCGAAATGGCGCTCGTGCAGCGCCGCCTGGCGCCCGATCGCGAACGCGCGCGCAACGATCCAGGCAAACAGCCCGATGACCAGCGCGACTCCGGCGAAGCCGAGCTCCTCGGCGATCACCGCGAGCAGGAAATCGGTGTGCGCCTCGGGCAGGTAAAAGAGCTTCTCGACGCTCGCGCCCAGCCCGACGCCGAGCCACTCGCCGCGCCCGAACGCGATCAGGGCGTGCGAGAGCTGGTAGCCGCGGCCGAACGGGTCCGACCAGGGATCCATGAAGCCGAAGATGCGCTGCATGCGGTAGGGCGACGACAGCACGAGCAGCGCGAACCCCGTGCCGAGCATCGCCACCAGCGCGGCGAAATGCCTGCCGTTCATGCCGCCGAGGAACAGGATGCCGAACGCGGTCACCGCGATCACCACCAGCGCGCCGAAGTCCGGCTCGCGCAGCAAGAGCCACGAGACGAGCAGCATCACCGCGAGCATCGGCAGCAGGCCGCGTTTGAAGCTTTTCAGCACGGCGTGCTTGCGCGCGGTGTAGTCGGCGGCGTAGAGCACCGCGGCGAGCTTCATCAGCTCCGAGGGCTGAACGCTCGCGAACGGAATATCGAGCCAGCGGCGCGCGCCGTTCACCTCGCGGCCGAATCCCGGCGCGAGCACGAGCGCGAGCAGCGCGACGCCTCCCATGAACAGCCACGGCGCCGCTTTCTGCCACCACAGGGCTGGCGCGAGGAACACCGCGATCGCCGCCGCCAGCGCGACGCCGAGGAAAAGCGCGTGTCGACCCAGGTACCACGCCGGGCTGTTGCCGGTGTAACGGCTCGCCTCCGCGGTGGCGATCGAGGCCGAGTACACCATCACCAGGCCGGTCGCCGCGAGCAGCAGCGCCGCCCAGGCGAGCGAGCGGTCGTATTCCGCGCTCGGGGCGTTTCTCGCGAACACGTAGGTCCTGCTCATTCGCCGAGCCCCTTCACCGCCAGAGCGAAGGCTTCGCCGCGGTGCCGGTAGTCGCGAAACATGTCGAAGCTCGCGCAGGCAGGCGAGAGCAGCACCGCTTCGCCCGGCCGCGCGTGACGCGCCGCCTCGCCGACCGCCTCCTCGAGCGTGCGGCAGCGCTCGAGCGGCACGCCGCTCGGGGCGAGCGCTTGCGCGATGCGGGGCGCATCGCAGCCGATCAGCAGCACGCGCGAGGCGCACTCGGCGACCACCGGCGCGAGCGGCGAGAAGTCCTGTCCCTTGCCCTCGCCGCCGGCGATCAGCACGGCGCGGCGCCCGAGGCCGCGCAGCGCGGCGACCGCCGCTCCGACGTTGGTGCCCTTCGAGTCGTCGTACCACTCGACGCCGCGGCGGGTCGCGACGTGCTCCAGCCGGTGCGGCAGCCCTTTGAAGGTTCGCAAGCCCTCGGCGAGCGCCTCGTAGGAGGCGCCAAGCGTGCGGGCAAGCGCGCACGCCGCGAGCGCGTTGGCGGCGTTGTGGCGCCCGTGGAGGGGCAGCGCCGCGGCCTCGAGAACGACGTTGCCGCCCTGCGCGAGGCACCGGGCGCCGCCGACCGAAACCAGGCCGAAATCCTCCGCTCCGGAGGGGGCGTCGAGACCGAAGGTGATGCGCCGCCGGCCGGCTTGCGCGAGCGCCATCGAGCGCGGATCGTCGCGGTTGAGCACCTGCGCGCCGCTTCCCATGAAGACTCGCGCCTTCGCGGCGGCGTACTCGGCGATTCCCGCGTAGCGGTCGAGATGGTCCTCGCTCAGGTTGAGCATCGCGGCCGCGTCCGGCTCGAGCGACCAGGTGGTCTCGAGCTGGAAGCTCGACAGCTCGAGGACCCAGGCCGCCGGCATCACGACGCGGTTCATCAACGCCTCGAGCGCCGGAGGGCCGATGTTGCCGGCGACTGCGCAATCCACTCCGGCCGCGCGGAGCAGATGACCAACCAACGCCGTCACCGTGCTCTTGCCGTTGGTGCCGGTGACCGCCAACACCCTGCTCGGCCCGTTGGCGCGCACGTGCCAGGCGAACAGCTCGATGTCGCCCGCGACGGGAATGCCGCGCGCGAGCGCCTCCTGCACCACCGGCTCGCTGAGGGCGAGCCCCGGGCTGACACACAGGAGCTGCGCGCCCTCGAGCAGCGCCGCATCGAACGGCCCGGTGCGCAGCTCGCCGGGGAAATCCTTCGCCCGGGGCGGCGACGCGCGCGTGTCGGCGACGCGCGCTATCCCGCCCTTGCGCGCGATCCAGCGCGCAGCCGCCAACCCGGTGTCGCCCAGGCCGAGCACCAGCACGCGCTTGCCCTCGAGCGGCATCGGCCGGGGGCGGGGGAGCAGCTGGAACACCGGCTCGGGCATCGCCACGGTCACCTCAGCTTCAGGGTGGAAAGCCCGAACAGCACCAGCATCATGGTGATGATCCAGAAGCGCACCACGACCTGGGATTCCTTCCAGCCTTCCAGCTCGTAGTGGTGGTGCAGCGGCGCCATGCGGAAAATGCGCTTGCCGCCGCTCGCCTTGAAGTAGATGACCTGGATCATCACCGAGAGCGTTTCGGCGACGAACACCCCGCCCATGATGAAAAGCACGATCTCCTGGCGCACGATCACTGCGATGGTGCCGAGCGCGGCGCCGAGCGCGAGCGCGCCGACGTCGCCCATGAATACCTCCGCCGGATAGGCGTTGAACCACAGGAACCCCAGCCCCGCGCCGGCGAGCGCGCCGCTGAACACCGCCAGCTCGCCCGCGCCCGGGATGTACGGAAGCCCGAGGTACTTGGAGAACACCGCGTTGCCGGCGACGTAGGCGAACACGCCGAGCGCGCCGCCGACCATCACCGTCGGCATGATGGCGAGGCCGTCCAGGCCGTCGGTGAGGTTGACCGCGTTCGACGTGCCGACGATCACGAAATACGTCAGCACGATGAAGCCCACCGTGCCGAGCGGGTAGGCGATGAACTTGAAGAACGGCACGATGAGCTCGTTGAGCGGCGGGATGCCCTGCGCCATCCACGCCAGGGTGCCCGCGGCCCCGAGCCCGATCAGCGATTGCCAGAAGAATTTCGCCTTCGCCGAGAGACCTTTCGGATCGCGCTGCACCACCTTGCGGTAATCGTCGATCCAGCCGATCGCGCCGAAACCGAGCGTCACCGCAAGCACGATCCACACGAACCGGTTCGCAAAATCGCCCCACAGCAGCGTGGTGATCGCGATCGAGAGCAGGATCAGCGCCCCGCCCATGGTCGGCGTGCCGGCCTTGGTGAGATGCGAGCGCGGCCCGTCGTCGCGCACCGACTGTCCGATCTTGTAGGCCGTGAGCTTGCGGATCACGAAGGGGCCGAGGATGAGAGAGATGGCGAGCGCGGTCAGGCAGGCGAGCACCGCGCGCAGCGTGATGTAGCCGAACACGTTGAACAGCCGCACGTCCTTCGCCAGCCACTGCGCGAGCTCGAGCAGCATCAGTGGCCCCCGGGGGCTTCGCCGGCGAGCGCGGCGACGACGCGCTCCATCCTCATGAAGCGCGAGCCCTTGACCAGGACAGTGGCCGCGCCGCGCGCCGCCGCGGCAATCGCCTCGATCGAGTCGAAGTGGCGCGCGCCCTCGCCGAACGCCTCGACCGCCCCGCGCGCAGCTTCGCCGATCGCAAGCAGGCTGGTGACGCCCTGCTGCCGCGCGTAGGCGCCGACCTCGCGGTGAAACCCGGAGCCGTGCTCGCCGACCTCGCCCATGTCGCCCAGCACCAGCACGGTCGGCGCGGCGCAGCAGGCGAGCACGTCGATCGCGGCGCGCACCGAGTCGGGGTTGGCGTTGTAGCTGTCGTCGATCAGCGTGGCGCCGCCGGCCGCCGCCTTCACTTGCATGCGCCCGGTGTAGGGACGGAACGCGGCGAGCCCCTCGCCGATCGCGGCAGGCGGAACTCCCGCGGCGTGCGCGCAGGCCGCTGCGGCGAGCGCGTTGCGCACGTTGTGCAGCCCGGCGATGGCGAGCGTCGCGCGCGCCTCGCCCAGCGGCGTGCGCAGGCGGATCTCGCTCGCGAGGCCCTTCAGCGCGTAGCCCGCGGTCACCGCCGCCTTTGCCTGCAGACCGAAGTCCACGACCCGCCGCGCGTCGGCCGCGCGCCGAAAGGTGTCGGCGTGCGGGTCGTCGGCGTTCACGACGGCGATGCCGTCCGCTGGAAGGGCCGCGTAGACGCTCGAGTTCTCGGCCGCCACCTCGTCGACCGAGCGCATGAACTCGAGGTGCTCGCGCTGGGCGTTGTTCACCAGGCCGATGCTCGGGCGCGCGATTCCGGCGAGGTAGGCGATCTCGCCCCGGTGGTTCATGCCGAGCTCGATCGCGCAGTAGCGATGTTCCTCGCGCAGGCCGAGCAGCGTGAGCGGAACGCCGATGTCGTTGTTGAGGTTGCCCGCGGTCGCGAGCACCTGCGCATCGCCCGCATGGCGGCGCAGGATTGCGGCGAGCATCTCCTTGACCGTGGTCTTGCCGTTCGAGCCGGTGACCGCGGCGAGCGCCGGAGAAAAGCGCGCGCGCCAGTGGCGCGCGAGATCGCCGAGCGCGCGCCTGGTGTCGGCGACCACGAGCGCGGGAAGAGCAAGCGCCCCGGCGTGGCGCTCGTCCACCATCGCGCAGGCCGCCCCGGCGGCCCTGGCGGCGACGAGGAAGTCATGGCCGTCGAAGCGCTCGCCGCGCAGGGCGATGAAGAGCTCCCCGGGTCGCACGCTCCGGCTGTCGGAGGAAACGCCGGTGAAGCGCACGTCGTGGCCGCTCGCCCGGGCGCCCAGCGCGGCCGCTGCTTCGACAATGCCCATCACCTCTGTCTCCGGCGCTCGAGCGCCGCGCGCGCCGCCTGCGCGTCCGAGAACGGCAGGCGCTCGCCCGCGATTTCCTGCCAGGTCTCGTGGCCCTTGCCGGCGAGGAGCAGCACGTCCGCGGCCGCGGCCTGCGTCAGCGCGCGCTCGATCGCGCGGGCCCGATCCGGCTCGAGCTCGCAGGGGCCCGGCACGCCGACGCGGATCGCCTCGAGGATCGCGCGCGGATCCTCGCTTCTCGGGTTGTCGGAGGTGAGCACGACGCGATCGGCGAGGCGCGCCGCCACCGCGCCCATCGGCGAGCGCTTCGAGCGATCGCGGTCGCCCCCTGCGCCGAACACCGCGACCAGCCGGCCGCCGCGCGCCACCGCGACCGGCCGCAGCGCCTGCAGCACCTTCTCCAGCGCGTCGGGCGTGTGCGCGTAATCGATGACCACCAGCGGCTCTCCCGCACCGCCGACGCGCTGCATGCGCCCGGGCACCTGGGGAAGCGACTCGAGCGCCGCGACGCCTTGAGCGAAGGGCACCCCGTGGGCGAGCAGGCAGCCGAGCACGCCGAGCGCGTTCGCTGCGCTGTAGCGGCCGAGCTGGCTCAAGGAAAACTCGGCGGCGCCCCAACTGGACTCGAGGGCGACACGCGTTGCGTCGGCACCGGCCTCGATCGCGCGCGCCGCGACGTACTCGCGCACGCTGCCCGGCGCCACCGCTCCCGCAGACAGCGAGTAGCCGATGGTACGCAAGCCGCGCGCGGCAAGCCGCTGCGCGAGCCGCACCCCGAGCACATCGTCCAGATTCAGCACCGCAGCGCCGGGCGCGTCGAAAAGCCGCGCCTTCGCCTCGGCGTAGGCCTCCATGGAGCCGTGGTAGTCGAGATGCTCGTGCGACAGATTCGTGAACAGCGCGCAAGCGAACGCGACCCCGTTCACGCGCCCCTGCACCAGTGCGTGCGACGAAACCTCCATCGCGACCGCGCGCGCTCCGGCGTGCCGCATGTCGGCGAGCATGCGGTGCAGCTCGAGCGCATCGGGCGTGGTGGTGGCCAGCTCGGCGAGCGCCCCGGGGAAGCCCCCGCCGAGCGTGCCGATGACGCCCGTCTTCTCGCCCCGCGCGCCGAGCGCCGCGGCGAGCCATTGCGTGCACGAGGTCTTGCCGTTGGTGCCGGTCACTCCGCACACCCATAGATCGGCGGAGGGACGGCCGTAGAACTCGTGCGCGAGGCGCCCCGCCTGCTGCCTGAGACCCCTCACCGCGGCGTTCGGTACGCGCCACTCCTGGCGCCACGAGAACCCGTCCTCTTCCCAGAGCACCGCGGCCGCGCCGCGCGCGAGCGCCTCAGGGATGTGGGCGCGGCCGTCCGCGGCATCGCCGGGAAATGCGAAGAAGGCGACGCCGGGGGCGCAGCGGCGGCTGTCCGGCGAGAGCCGCTCGATCATCGCCCCCTGCGCGCGAAGTCGCTTGAACAGCTCCCGGGTTTCCACGGTGGCGGCCAGCCCATCAGGTGCTCTCCCTCGCCTGCTCGCCCTCGCCGGGCAGCTCGACCGGCTCGAGCGGGGCGTCGTGCGCGACGCCGAGCAGCCGCAGCGCCCCTTGCGTGACTTGTGCGAACACGGGCGCCGCGACGCTGCCGCCGTAGTACTGCCCCGCCGAGGGTTCGTCGATCATCACCGCGACCACGAGCCGCGGGTCGGAGGCGGGAGCGAAGCCGACGAACGACGCGATGTACTTGCCCGGCGCGTAGCTCCCGTCTACCAGCTTGCGCGCGGTGCCGGTCTTGCCTGCGACGCGCCAGCCCATGATGCGCGCGCGCGGGCCGGTGCCGCCCGGTTGCACGGCCAGCTCGAGCATCGCGCGCACCGCGCGCGCCGTTTCGGTGGATAGCACTTTCTCGCCGCTCGCGGCGGCGCCGGTCTTGACCAGCGACAGCGGCACCAGCTCCCCGTCGCGCGCGAACACGGTGTAGGCGCGCGCGAGCTGGATGAGGCTGAGCGAGAGCCCGTTTCCATAGGCCATCGTGGCCTGTTCGACCGGGCGCCAGCTGCGCCAGGCACGCAGCCTGCCCTGCGCCTCGCCGGGAAAGCCGAGCTGCGGCGGCGCGCCGAAGCCCACGCGCTTGAACAGGTCCCACATCGTCTTCGGCGCCAGAGCGAGCGCGAGCTTCGCCGCGCCGACGTTGGACGATTTCTGCAGCACCTGCGCGACGCTCAGCGCGCCCTGCGGGTGCGCGTCGTGGATCGTGTAGCCGGCGATGGTCAGCTGGCCCGGCGCGGTCGGCACCAGCGTCGCCGGCGTCACGCGCCCGGATTCGAGCGCGGCCGCGATCGTGAAGGGCTTGAGCGTCGAGCCCGGCTCGAACGTGTCGGTGATGACGCGGTTGCGCAGCTGCGCCCCGGTGAGGCGGGCGCGGCTGTTGGGATTGTAGGAAGGGACGTTGGAGAGCGCGAGCACTTCGCCCGAGCGCACGTCGAGCGCGACGATCGCTCCCGCCCTGGCGCGGTGCTGCTCGACCGCGCTCTTCAGCGCGCCGTACGCGAGGCTCTGGATCTTGCCGTCGACCGAGAGCACGAGGTCGCGCCCGTCCTGCGCCGCGCGGATCGATTCGACGTCCTCGACCACGCCCCCGAGCCGGTCCTTGATCACGCGCCGGCTGCCGGGCTTGCCGCCGAGCGTCGCCTGGAACGCGAGCTCGATGCCCTCCTGCCCGGCGTCGTCGACCCCGGTGAAGCCGACGAGATGCGCGGTGACTTCTCCGCCCGGGTAGTAGCGCCGGTACTCGGGGTGCTGGTAGACGCCGCGCAGGCGCAGCGCCTGCACCTGCCCGGCGGTCTCGGGGGGGATCTGGCGCTTGAGGTAGACGAAATCGCGGCCCGGATCGGCGAGCCTGCGCTCCAGCTCGCGCGGCTCGAGCGCGAGCAGCTGCGCCAGGCGCCGGCGCTGCGCCGCATCGGCCTCGACGTCGCCCGCGATTGCCCACACCGACTTGACCGGCGTCGAGACCGCGAGCGCCTCGCCGTTGCGGTCGAGGATGCGCCCGCGCGTCGCCGGTACCTCGAGCACGCGCGAATAGCGAGCCTCGCCCTTCTCCTGGAGAAACTCGGTCCTGAGCGCCTGCAGGTAGAGCGAGCGCGCCGCGAGCACGAGGAAGGCGGCGCCGAAGGCGACGAGCACGACGCGCGCGCGCCACACCGGCAGGCGAACCAGGCCCTGCGCCGCCGCCGCGGTCACTGTGCAGGCGCTCCGGGACGCGGCACTACCCGCACGCGCCGGGGATCGGGCGAGCGCATGCCGAGCGTGCCGGAGGCGACCTTCTCGACGCGAGCGTGCAGGCCCCAGGTGCTCGCCTCGAGCTGCAGGCGCCCGTACTCCACGTCGAGATCGCGCGAGCGAACCTGCTCGCGCTCCAGGTCGGAGAAGAGCTTCCGCGCCTTGTGCTGTGAGGTGACGAGCCCGAGCGCGCAGGCGACGAGAACCGCGAGGAGGAGGAGGTTCAGTTTCGCCACCGCGCGCCGGGCTCGATTCGGATGTTCTGCAACGATTGATAGGGGGCCGCGGTGCGCTCGGCCACGCGAAGCGTGGCGCTGCGCGCGCGCGGGTTGGCCGCGATCTCGTCTGCCGCGGGACGGATGGCACGGCCGATGAGCTTGGCGGGAGCTTGTGGCATCTCGCTGGCGGTGAGCGGCAATTCCCGGGGCAGCGCGGGCTGCGCCGCGTCGCGCATGAAGCGCTTGACGATGCGGTCCTCCAGCGAGTGGAAGCTGATCACCGCCAGGCGCCCTCCCGGGGCGAGGCGCTCCAGCGCCTGCGGCAGCATCAGCGACACCTCCTCAAGCTCCCGATTGACGTGAATCCGTAGAGCCTGAAAGGTGCGCGTCGCCGGGTCCTGGCCCGGTTCGCGTGTGCGGACCGCCTTTGCCACGAGATCGGCCAGTTGGCGGGTGCGTGCGAGGGGCTCGCGGCCGCGAGCAGCAACAATCGCCTTTGCAATCTGTTTAGCAAACCGTTCTTCCCCATACCCCCTGATGACCTCCGCGATTTCTTTTTCGGACGCCGCCGCCAGCCAGTCGGCGGCCGATGTCCCTTCGGTCGGGTCCATGCGCATGTCGAGCGGCCCGTCGGCGCGGAACGAGAAGCCCCGCGAAGGGTCGTCGAATTGCGGGGAGGAAGCGCCCAGGTCGAACAGCATCCCCTGAGCGAGACGCACGCCGCAGGCATCGAGCGCGGCGGACAGTGCGCCGAAATTCTTCCTGACGAATGTGAACCTGGGATCCGGAATCTCGCGCGCAACGCCGGCGGCCTGGGGATCGCGGTCCAGTGCCACGAGCCGGCCTTGCGGGCCGAGCCGTTCGAGGATCGCCCGGCTGTGCCCGCCGCGGCCGAAGGTGCCGTCCACGTAGACGCCCTCGGGACGGAGGGCGAGCGCGTCGAGGGCCTCGCGGAGCAGGACCGGTCGGTGCATGGGCCTCCCTCACAGGGAGAAATCCTCCATGCCGGGGGGCGGCGCGGCGGGACCGGAAAGCGCCTGGCCGAGCTTCGCGCTCCACACGCCCGAATCCCAGAGCTCGAAGTAGCGGCCCTGGCCGACCATCATCGCCTCGCGCTCGAGCTTCGCGTGCAGCCGCAGCGCGAGCGAAAGCAGGACGCGGCCCGAGCCGTCGGGAGCGACGTGCTCCTCGAAGCCGAGCAGCAGGCGCTTCCACCAGCTCGCCTGCGGGTTGAAGCTCGGGAAGCCTTCGACCCTGGCGCGCACCGGCTCCCACGCGGATTCGGGATAGATCAGCACGCAGCCGTCGGGGTGCGCGGTCAGCACGAGGGAACGACCGCCGTCGAGCAAGGACTCGCGATGACGCGTCGGAATAGCGACGCGGCCCTTCGCGTCGAGCGTGATGACCGCAGCCCCGTGAAACGTCTCGCCCATTCCCCTTTGGTCCCGTTTCGTTTTTCCACTTTTTTCTACCTTTTACCACTCTAGGGGAAAAAGGGCTCTCCGGTCAAGGTTCTCCTGGCATTTTTTCCAGGAACGACAAAGACTTAGGATCGAATTGCAACGCAAATTCTTGAAATAAAAACTTGCTTCGAATCAACAGGATATTGGTTAAAATGAAAGTGGGTTCTTAGAAACACCCTATGACCGACCGGCTGATCCCGCAGCTGAAGCTCTCGGAATTCACCGCCCGCTGCCTGGAGAGGCTGGGGCTCGCGCCTGATGATGCCCGGCTGGTCGGCGACACGCTGGTGACGAGCAACCTGCGCGGCGTGGACAGCCACGGCGTAGTGCGCCTGCCCCACTACGCGACTCGGCTGCGCAACGGCACGATCAACCCGAAGCCCTCGATGCGCGTGCAGCGCACCGGCCCGGCGACGGCGATGGTGGACGGCGGCGCCGGCATGGGTCAGCTGGTCGCTGTCCGGGCGATGAAGGAAGCGATCGAGCTTGCGCGCGAAGCGGGCGCGGGCGCGGTCGGCGCGAAGAACAGCTCGCACTGCGGCGCGTGTGCTTACTACGCCGAGCTCGCGGCGCGCGCAGGCATGATCGGCATCGCGCTCACCCACTCCGATCCGATCATGGTGCCGACGGGAATGAAACGGATCTTCCTCGGCTCGAATCCGATCGCTTTCGCCGCGCCGGGCGCTGCAGGCCCGCCGGTGGTGGTGGACCTGGCGACGACGCACGTCGCGCTGGGAAAGGTGATCGTCGCGAAGGAGGAAGGCCGCTCGATCCCGCCCGACTGGGGCGTCGACGCGAGCGGCAAGCCGACCACCGACCCGGCGAAGGTCGTAGGGCTCGCACCGATGGGCGGAGCGAAGGGCTACGCGCTCGCGCTGATGATCGAGGTGCTGTGCGCGCATCTCACCGGCGTGCCGTTCGGCACGCACGTGGCGAAGATGTACGGCGAGCTCGACAAGCCGAGGAACCTCGGGCACTTCATGCTCGCGATCGACATCGCGCGCTTCACCGACCCGGCGGGGTTCAGGTCGCAGATCGACCTGCTGCTGCGCGAGATCCGGGCCGAAGAGCCGGCCGATGCGGCGCGCCCGCCGCTCGCGCCCGGAGAGCCCGAGCGCCTCAGCGCGGAAAAGCGCATGCGCGAAGGGATACCGCTCGGGGCGGGCGTGCTCGCCGATCTGGACAAGCTGGCGCGCGAGCTGGGTGTGGCGCCGCTCTGATCGGGCTCACGCGCCGCGCGCGAGCCGCTCGACTGTCCGTGCCGCGAGCTTCAGCCTCCGCGCGCCTTCCAGGATCTCCGCCCAGGTCTCGGCATCCACGGGGATCCCTTCCTTCTCGCGCCTGGCGCGCGCTTCGCGCTCCGGCTCGCCGGCGATGCGCACCCGGTCGAAGCCGGGCGCGGGCGGCGAAGCGCGCACCCAGTCGACGTAGGCGCGCGCCTCGCGCGCGAGCGCCTCGGCAGTGCCCAGGCGCTGCGGATCGATCAGGATCGACAGCATGCCGTTCAGCACGTCGCTATGGGGACTGTTCGGAAAATGCCAGGTGCCGCCGCCGGTGAGCGCGCCCCCCAGCAGCTCGCAGGCCACGGCGAGCCCGTAGCCCTTGTGCTCGCCGAAGCAGAGCATGGCGCCGAACGGCGGCACCACCGCCCAGCGCGGGTCGTCGGTCGGGTTTCCCTGGTCGTCGATGACGCGGCCCGGCGGCACTTTCTCGCCCTTGTTGTAAGCGACGCGAAGCTTGCCCTGCGCGACCGCGCTCGTCGCCATGTCGAGCACGAACGGCGGCTCGTTCCCGAGCGGTACGCCGATGCAGACCGGGTTGGTGCCGAAGCGCCCGTCGGCTCCGCCGTACGGCGCCACGCGCGCGAAGGCGCGCACGTTCACGAAGTGGATCGACACCAGGCCTTCGGCGAGCGCCATCTCGGCGAAGTGGCCGATGCGCCCGAGATGATGCGCGTTGGCGAGCGCCATGATGCAGGAGCCCAGGCGCTTGGCGCGCTGGTTCGCCAGCTCCATGGCTTCGACACCGACCACCTGGCCGTAGCCGCTGTGCCCGTCGAGCGCAAGAAGCGCGCCGGCGTCGAGCCTCACTTCCGCGCGCTGGTTGGCGCGCAGTCCGCCCTCGAGCAGCGCACCGACATAGCGCGGGACCATGCCGATGCCGTGCGAGTCGTGCCCGGCGAGGTTGGCGGCGACGAGGTTCGCGGCCACGAGGCGCGCCTCGCGCGGCTCGCTCCCGCCCGCGGCGACGATCGCCTCGATCGCGCGCGCGAGCGGCCCGGCGGGAAAGACATGGGCGTCGGCCATCGGTGTCGGGCGAGTTTACCCTTGACAGCGCCGAAAACCGGGCACTAGATTCGCTGCGATGATCGACAAGCTCGTCGCCAGCCCGCAGGCCGCGGTGGCCGACATCCCCGACGGCGCGACCATCATGCTCAGCGGCTTCGGCAACGCCGGCATGCCGGTTGCGCTCATCGACGCGCTGATCGCGCAGGGAGCGCGCGAGCTCACCATCATCAACAACAACGCCGGCAACGGCGACACCGGGCTCGCCGCACTCATGAAGGCGAAGCGCGTGCGCAAGATCACCTGCTCGTTCCCGCGCCAGCCGGATTCGTGGCATTTCGACGCGCTGTACCGTGCGGGCGAGATCGAGCTCGAGCTGGTGCCGCAAGGCACGCTCGCCGAGCGCATCCGCGCGGCGGGCGCGGGGATCGGCGCCTTCTACACCCCGACCGCCTACGGCACGAAGCTCGCCGAAGGCAAAGAGACGCGCCGCATCGGCGATCGCGATCACGTGCTCGAGCACCCGATCCATGCGGACTACGCGCTCGTCAAGGCGGACCGCGCCGACCGCTGGGGCAACCTCGTCTACCGCAAGACCGCGCGCAATTTCGGGCCGATCATGGCCGCGGCGGCCAAGTGCACCGTGGTGCAGGTGCGCGAGACCGTGGAGCTCGGCGCGCTCGATCCGGAAGCGATCGTGACGCCCGGAATCTTCGTGCAGCGCGTGGTGCGCGTGCATTGATGAAGAAGCTCGACCGCAACCAGCTCGCCGCGCGCGTCGCGCGCGACATTCCCGACGGCTCGATCGTGAATCTCGGCGTCGGGCTGCCGACGCTGGTGGCGAACCACCTCCCGGCCGGCCGCGAGATCGTGATTCACAGCGAGAACGGCGTGCTCGGCGTCGGCCCGAGGCCCGCGCCGGGCGAGGAGGACGAGGACCTGATCAATGCCGGCAAGGAACCGGTCACGCTGATCAAGGGCGCGTCCTTCTTCCATCACGCCGACTCGTTCGGCATGATCCGCGGACGGCACCTCGATTTCTGCGTGCTCGGCGCGTTCCAGGTCTCGGTCGTCGGCGATCTCGCCAACTGGAATACCGGCGCCCCGGATGCGATTCCGGCGGTGGGCGGAGCGATGGACCTCGCGGTCGGGGCGAAGCAGGTGCTGGTGATGATGGAGCACCTGACGAAAGCGGGCGAGAGCAAGATTGTCGAGCGTTGTACCTATCCGCTCACCGGCGCGCGCTGCGTGAACCGCGTCTACACCGACCTCGCTGTCATCGACGTGAAGCCGGACGGGCTGCATGTCGTCGAGACCGTGGATGGGCTTTCTTTCGAAGAGCTGCAGCGCCTGACGGGCGTACCGCTGAAACGCCTCGCGACCGCGGCCTAGCCGATGTCGCGCCGCGCCTCGGCGACCACGCGGGCGAGATCTTCGGGCCGCGCCGCTTCGACCGCGGCGGTTTCGGCCTCGCGCAGGTCCTTCGGCGGCGCGATCAGGCTGTGGCGCCGGATGCCCCAGATCAGGGCGGCGAGGGTGATCGCGGCGGTCCCCCAGACCAGCGTGTCGTTCGGGTGGAAGAGGGTGGTGAACGCGAGCGCCGCGATGAGCAGGCGCGCGGCGACATCGCCCGCCGTGCCCTCGAAGCAGCGCCCGAACATCGCGAATGCGACGCCGCAGGTGCCTACGGTCACCACCAGGACGTCGCCGACCTGCGCCCAGCCGGGCGTCACCGCCATCGCCGAGCGGGTGAAGATCGCGAATGTCATGAGCGTGATCGGCAGGCAGATCTTCAGCGCCTCCCACATGGTGCGCATGAACGAGGCATTGGCGATGCGCGCCGACACGGCCGCCGTGAGCGAGGTCGGCGGCGAGAGCTCGCCCCAGACCGACAGGAAGAACACGAAG
>Ga0156285_1025_pt1 | contig 99214 bp, 109 predicted proteins | sample RifCSPlowO2_12_FD_107934 | JGI IMG/M metagenome (GOLD analysis project Ga0156285, IMG submission 107934) | Betaproteobacteria bacterium RIFCSPLOWO2_12_FULL_68_20 | reverse complement strand
GCATCACCAACGGCTGGCTGCAATGGGCGCTGGCGATCGGCGCCTCGGCCGTGGTGGCGCTCGCGATCGGCGCCGTCTCGGTCCGCACCAGCGGCATCTACTTCATCATGATCACCCTCGCCTTCAGCCAGATGCTCTATTACCTCGGCATCTCGATCGAGGAGTTCGGCGGCGACGACGGCATGCGCCTTCCGAAGAAGAGCCAGTTCCCGGGCCTGATCGACCTCGACAACCCGGTGGCGTTCTACTACCTGGTGCTCGCGATCCTGATCGCGTTTCTCTATCTCGGGCACCGGCTGGTCAATTCGCGCTTCGGCATGGTGATCCGGGCGGCCAAGGCGAACGAGCCGCGCACGCGCGCCATCGGCTTCTCGCCGTATCCGTACCGTCTCGCGGCGTTCGTCATCGCCGGCGCGATGGGCGGGCTGGCCGGCGCGCTGCTCGTCAACCAGACGGTCTTCCTCACGCCCGAGTTCATGAACTGGACGCGCTCGGGCGAGCTGATGTTCATGGTGATCCTGGGCGGGGTCGCGACCACTGCCGGGCCGGTGCTCGGCGCAGCCGTGCTGCTGCTGCTCGAGGATCTGCTTGCCGGATGGACGCAGCACTGGCAGCTCATCCTCGGGCCGTTGCTCGTGCTCTCGGTGCTTTTCTTCCGGCGCGGCCTCGCCGGCATCTTCTCGCGCGACCATGGCTAGCGCGCTGCTCGAAGTACGGGACCTGTGCAAGGCGTTCGGAGCGCTGCGCGCGACCGACCACGTCGAGCTGGAGGTTCACGAGGGCGAAACGCACGCGGTCATCGGACCCAACGGCGCCGGCAAAACCACACTCATCAGCCAGCTCGCCGGGAACCTGCGCCCGGACGCCGGCCGCGTGCTGTTCTCCGGCGAGGACGTCACCCCGCTCCCCGCCCCGGCGCGCTCGCGCAAGGGGTTCGCGCGCTCGTTCCAGATCACCAGCATCTACCGCGAGTTCACCGCGCTCGACAACGTGGCGCTCGCAGTTCAGGCGCACGCCGGCCACAGCTTCCGGTTCTGGCGTGCGGCACGCGAGGAGCGCTCGCTGCGCGAGCCGGCCCGCGCGGTGCTGGAGGAAGTCGGGCTGGGCGCGCGCGCCGACGTGCCGGCGGCGAGCCTCGCACACGGCGAGCAGCGCCAGCTCGAGGTGGCGATGGCGCTCGCTACGCGGCCGAGATTGCTGCTGCTGGATGAGCCGGTCGCAGGAATGGGGGTGGAAGAATCGCAGCGCATGGTGCAGTTCCTGGCCACGCTGAAAGGGCGCGCGACGATGATCCTGGTCGAGCACGACATGGACGCCGTGTTCACGCTCGCCGACCGCATCTCGGTGCTGGTCTACGGGAGGATCATCGCATGCGGCGCGCCGGCCGAGATCCGCGCCAATTCCGAGGTGCGCGCGGCGTACCTCGGCGAGGAGAGCTGATGCTCGAAGTGCGCTCCCTCGAAGCCGGCTACGGGCCTTCGCAGGTCCTGTTCGGCGTGTCGTTCGACATCAGGCAGGGTGAGGTCGTCACGCTGCTGGGCCGCAACGGCATGGGGAAGACCACCACCGTGCATGCGCTCATGGGGATCGTGCCGGCCAAGGCCGGAACGATCTCGTACCAAGGCGAGCCCATCGCGCGCATGCCCTCCTACAAGGTGGCGCAGAAGGGCATCGGGCTGGTGCCCGAGGGAAGGCAGGTGTTCCCCAACCTGACGGTGTACGAGAACCTGATCGCCACCGCGGCGAACCGCTCCGCTTCGGAAGAGCCCTGGTCGCTCGAGCGGGTGTACGAGCTCTTTCCGCTGCTCGCCGAGCGCAAGAATCACTACGGCAACCAGCTCTCGGGCGGCGAGCAGCAGATGCTCGCGATCGGCCGCGCGCTGATGACCAATCCGCGCCTGCTCATCCTCGACGAAGCGACAGAGGGCCTCGCGCCGCTGGTGCGCCGGGAAATCTACCGCTCGATCGAGCGTCTGAAAGCGCAGGAGCTGTCGCTGCTGGTGATCGACAAGGACGTCAGATCGCTCACCCGCGTCGCCGACCGGCACTACGTGCTGGAAAAGGGCCGCGTGGTATGGAGCGGCACCTCGGCCGAGCTGGCCGCGAACGAGGACGTCCAGCACCGCCATTTGGGCGTCTGATCTTGCGCGGCACCCACGTCGCCCGCCTGCTCGCGCTCGCCGCCCTGTGGTCGATGCAATACATCTTCCTGCGCGTCGCCGTGCCGGCGCTCGGCGTGGAGCTGGTGGCGGAGATGCGGGCGCTCGCGGGAGCGCTGGTGCTGGTGCCGGCGGCGCTCGCGCTCGGACAGCGCATCGCGCCGCTGAGCCGCTGGAGGGACTACCTCGGCGTCAGCCTGGTGAACAACGTCATTCCGTTCGCCTGCTTCGCATTCGGCGCGGCGGTCCTTCCCGCCGGGTATCTCGCGATCATCAACGGAACGGTGCCTTTGTGGACCGCTCTGTTCGCCGCGTGGCTGCTTGGCGAGCGGCTCGGCGCGCGGCGCTCCGCCGGCTTCGCGCTCGGGATCGCCGGCGTCGCGCTGATCGTGAACCTGGGGCCGGTGGCGCTGGATGCGCGCACCGCGCTCGCCGCAGTCGTCAGCCTTCTCGGCGCGGCCTCCTGGGGCTGGGGCGGCGTGATGATCAAGCAGTACACCGGCCGCGTGCCGGCGATCGCGCTCGCCGCCGGCACGATGTCGTTCGCCGCGGTGCTGATGTCGCCGTTCTGGGCCGGGGCGCCGGCCGCGGCGTGGACCCTGCCGGCCACCGCCTCGGCGGTCGCGCTCGGCGCGCTGTGCAGCGGTGTCGCGTACCTCGCCTTTTTCACGCTGGTGCGCGATATCGGGCCCTCGCGCACGCTGTCGGTGACTTTCCTGATCCCGGTGCTCGGGATCCTGTGGGGCTGGCTGCTGCTCGACGAAGCGGTTACCTTCCCGATGCTCGCCGGCGCCGCGCTGGTCTTCGCCGCGCTCGGGCTGGTGCTGCGGCGGTGACGCATTCAATCTGACCTGACATAGGAGGATCGATGGAACGGCGCACTCTCGGACGCAGCCCCCTGCAAGTGTCGGCGCTCGGCTTCGGGCTGATGTCGCTTTCCGGGATCTACGGCCCGGCGAACGACGACGAGTCCGTCGCGCTGATCCACTACGCGATCGATTGCGGCATGAATTTTCTCGACTCGGCGGACGCCTACGGCCAGGGCGGCCACAACGAAAAGGTGCTCGGAGAGGCGCTTCGCGGGGGCCGGCGCGACAAGGTCGTCGTCGCCACCAAGTTCGGCAACGTGCGCACGCCCGAGGGCAAGCCCTCCGCCGACGGGCGCCCCGAGTACGTGATGCAGGCCTGCGAGGCGAGCCTGAAGCGCCTCGGCATCGAGGTGATCGACCTGTACTACCAGCACCGCATCGATCCCAAGGTGCCGATCGAGGACACCGTCGGGGCGATGAGGCGCTTGGTCGAGCAGGGAAAGGTGCGCGCGCTCGGTCTTTCTGAAGCCCATCCGGACACCATCCGCCGCGCGCACAAAGTGCACCCGATTGCGGCGGTGCAGAGCGAATATTCCCTGCTCTACCGCGTGCAGGCCGAGGAGACGCTGAAGACCACGCGCGAGCTCGGCATCTCGTTCGTCGCCTACGCTCCGCTCGGCCGGAGCCTGCTCACCGGCTCGATTCACGGCAAGGCCGACCTGCCCGAGGGCGACCGGCGGCTTCAGCACCCGCGCTTCCAGGGCGAGAACCTGGACAGAAACGTCGCGCTCGCCAACCGCATCGAGGAATTCGCGCGCGCGAAGGGCTGCACCGCGGCGCAGCTCGCGCTCGCCTGGCTGCTCGCGCAGGGGCCCGATGTCGTGCCGATCTTCGGCACCAAGCGCCCCGCGCGGCTGGACGAGAACCTGCGCGCCCTCGAGGTGCGCCTCACGCCGGCCGAGTGCGCCGAGATCGCCAAGGCCGTTCCGCCCGGCGCCGCCGCCGGCACGCGCTATCCCGAAGGGCAGATGAAGACGGTCTACCTGTGATCCGAGGAGGTCGGCATGAATTCATCCGCGCAGGCAACTATGTTCCTCGCCTCTCGAATCCTGCTTTCGCTGCTGTTCATCGTCTCCGGCGCACGAGCCGCCATGTTCTTCCCCGGGAGCGCCGCGTACTTTGCGAGCCTCGGATTCCCCGCGCCGGAGGCGACCGCCGTGCTCGCCATCCTCATCGAGCTCGGAGGCGGGCTGCTGCTTGTGGCCGGATGGAAGACGCGCTGGGTGGCCTGGCTCTTGGTCGCGTTCGTCGCGATCGCGACGGCGACGGCGCACCGCTTCTGGGAATTCGACGCGGCGCAGTTCAACAACCAGCTGAATCACTTCCTGAAGAACCTCGCCGTCATCGGCGGGCTGCTTTACGTCGCCGCGCAGGGCGCCGGCCGGTTCAGCATTGACGCGCGCCGATCATGAGTGTTACCTTTGTGTTACCTGAGCCCGGCCATGGCCGCTTCCACCACGCTGAAGCTTCCCGAGGAACTGAAGGAGCGCATCGCACCGCTCGCGCAATCGGCAGGCAAGACTCCGCACGCCTGGATGATCGACGCACTCGAGGCACAAACGGCTTTGGCCGAGCTGCGCAAGCGCTTCGTCGAAGCCGCACTTACGTCGGTGGCGGAGTACGAGCGCACCGGCAAGGCGTACGCCGCGCAGGACGTGCGCAAGTACCTGCTCGCCAAGGTCTCCGGGAAGAAGCCTCGCCGCCCGAGACCGGTCAAGCGCTAGCAGCAGGCTTTGGCCGCGCTCGACTATTCGGAGCGTGCGCTCGCCGACGTTGACCGGCTATCCGAATTCCTGATCGCCGAATTCCCTGCGGAGGCGCTCGGGACCGCCAGTCTGATCATGGATGCCATAGAAATACTGCGCCGGCATCCGTTGATCGGGCGCCCTGCGGAAAACGGTCTGCGCGAGCTCGTGATCTCGCGGGGACGCAGCGGCTACGTGGCTCTGTACCTCTACGACGAGCCGAAGGACCGGATCGTCATCCACGCCATCCGCCACCAGCGCGAGGCCGGCTACCCATGAGGACTCTCAGGCGGGCAGGCGCTCCTTCAGCCTGAGCAGCTTCCTCGCGTTGCCCTCGTAGATCGCGTGCCGCTCGGCCGGCGTGAGGTCGAGCCGGTCGATGATGTCGATCGTCCAGCGGATGTAGGCCGAGCCCTTCTCCGGGTCGAACGGTGCGTCCGAGGCGAACAGCACGTGGTCCGCGCCGAAGAACTCCAGCCCGCACTTGGTCGCGCCCATCGCGCCGAACACGGCGGTGTCGGCGTAGAACATCTTGAAGTAATCGAGCGGGCGCTTCTTCATCTGCTTGAGCTTGTCCGCGTATTCCTCGTCGCGCTTGCCGAGCTGGTCCCAGCCCGGCCCGACGCGGCCCTCGAAGTACGGGATCATCCCGCCCATGTGGTGCGTGATGATCCTGATGTCGGGGTGCCGGTCGAAAAGGCCCGTGAACACCATGTGCGCCATCGCGACGCTGGTCTCGTAGGGCCAGCCGAAGGTCCACCAGATCTCGTAAAGCTGCTTTTTGTCGCCGTGGTAGTCGGGGTGGCTCAGCGGCCCGCGCGCCGGGTGCATCCACAGCGGCAAGTCGAGCTTGGCCATCAGGTCGAACAGCGGCGCCGTCCCCGGATCGGTGATCGGGCGGCCCTGCACGTTGGTGTAGATCTGCACGCCGACCGCTCCGAGCTGCTTGACCGCCCGCTCGGCCTCCTTCAGCAGGCCCGCGGGATCGTTCAGCGGCAGCTCGGCGATGAACCCGGGAAAGCGCTGCGGATACTTGCCCACGAGCTCCGCCATGCAGTCGTTCGCCATGCGCGCGAGCTCCCCGGCCACCGCGGGCGGGCCGTAGGTGTCGAGCGGCGGCGAGCTGAGCGAGAGGATCTGCGCGTAGCCGGGAAACCTGTCCATCACGCGGAAGCGCTCGTCCAGGTCGATCATCATCGGCACGCTCTGCACGCGCTTGTGCATGCCGCCCTTGTTCGGCGCAACCTGCTGCATGCGGTCGTAGACCGGCTTCGGAATGATGTGGTTGTAGACGTCGAGCTTCATCGATGGCCTCCGAAATCGTGGAACGGCGTCGCCACGGCGATGCGCATCCGGCTCAGGCCGCGGTCGCGGCGGCGGGCGAATTCTCCGCGGCGATCATCGCGGCGAGCATGCGCCGCGCGGCGAGCGGCGCCGCATCCACCCTGATGTCGATCTTCGGCGCGCCGGGCTTCGTCTCCAGCATGCGCTGCTGCGCCTCGAGCACCGCGACGTCCTCGTTGAACACCCTCACCATGCCTTCCTCGAACATCGTCTCGGTCTCGGCATCGCCGAGCTTGAAGTTGCGCACGAAGCCGAAAAAGTAATGCGTGGTGCGCCCGGTCTCGGGGGTCGGGGCGCTGAGCGCCATCAGGTCGATGCGCCGGCCGCGCTTCACGCCCTGCGGCGCGCCGCTGCCGGTGTCCTGGCAGATGGCGAAATTGACCGAGAAGCACGGCGGGACGTGCTCGACGATCTGCCCGCGGTCCACGTTGCCTGAGAAGCCGCCCGCCGCCTGGTACATCGGCGGCGCCGGCCGGTCCACGATCCAGCGCTTCAGGCGCACCAGGCGGTCCTCGCGCTCCGTCGCGGCGGGGAACTCGGCGATGGCCGCGGTGCCGATCGAGCCGGCGTGCACGTAGGCGAGGTGCGTCACGTCGAGCACGTTGTCGGAGACGAGCTGGTAGTTGCACTTCACGTGGATCATGTCGGGCCGCGTGAACGCCCACTCGGGATGATCCGCCCACCACCAGCTCGGAACGAGGTCCGGGTCGGCGCGCGCCGGATCGCCCATCCAGATCCAGATCCAGCGGTATCTCTCGAGCACCGGGTACGAGCGCACGCGCGCCTGCGGCGGGATCGACGGCTGGCCGGGGATCTCGACGCAGGCGCCGCTCGCATCGAATTTCAGCCCGTGGTAGCCGCAGCGCAGCTCATCGCCCTCGATTCTTCCCATCGACAGCGGCAGGCTCCTGTGGCAGCAGCGGTCCTCGAGCGCGACCGGCGCGCCCCCTGCGGTGCGGTACAGCACTACCGGCTCGCTCAGGATCGTGCGGGCGAGGGGCGTGCGTCCGAGCTCGCGGTCCCAGGCCGCCACGTACCAGGAGTTGCGCAGGAACATGGCTCGTCCTCCTGCCCTATTGTCGCACCGGGCTCAGGCGCTCGGCGGCGAGCTTCCTCAGCTCGGTCTTCAGCACTTTCCCCGTCGAGTTTTTCGGCAGCGACTCGACGAAGAACACCTGCTTCGGCTTCTTGTAGCTGGCGAGGCGAGCCTTGCAATGCTCGATCAGCGCCTCGGCGCTCGGCTGCGCGCCCGCCCTCGGCTCCACGAATGCCGCCACCGCCTCTCCGTAGGTCTCGTCCGGGACCCCGACCACCGCCACATCGACCACCTCCGGATGCGAGCCGAGCGCCGCCTCGACCTCCTTGCAATAAATGCTGAATCCCCCCGAGATCACCATGTCCTTCTTGCGGTCGACCACGTAGAGGTAGCCCTCGGCGTCGAGCCGGCCGAGATCGCCGGTGTGGTACCAGCCGCCCTTGAGCGCCGCCGCGGTCTCCTCGGGCCGGTTGTAGTAGCACTTGAGGAACGCCCATTGCCCCGGCATCCCGCAGCGCGCCACGATCTCGCCCACTTCGCCGACGGGCAGCTCGCGGTCCTGCTCATCGACGATGCGCACCTCTACGCCCGGCACCGGGCGGCCGGCCGAGGCAGGATGGCTGAAGTGCTCCTCGTGCGAGAGGATCGACACGGAGCCCTCGGTCATGCCGTAGATCGAGGCGAGGCGCACGTGCGGCGCGAGCGCCGCGATCTCGCGCCGCAGCGGCTCCGGGAACGCCTCGGCGGCCACGATCATGCGCTTGAGCGAGCGCAGCCGCCCGGCGCTCTCGCGCAGATGCGGCAGCATCATGCGCAGCATCGTCGGCACGAAGCCGGCGACCGTGACGCGCTCGCGCTCGATGAGATCGATCACGCCGAGCGGATCGAACTTCTCGTGCAGCACCAGCGTGGCCCCGAGGCCGAAGGCGTTGAATATCCGCCCGATGCCGGCGCGGTGCGCGAGCGGCGAGTTGGCCAGAGACCGGTCGTCGGCGCGGATGTCCCACTCGATCGCCTGCATGAACGCGTTCTGGTAGATCATGTTGGCGTGGGTGAGCACCGCGCCCTTGGGTTTTCCCGTAGTGCCCGAGGTGTAGAGGATGACGGCTTCGTCGGATCCGATGGGCGGCTCCGGCAACGACCCTGGCACCTCGGCAAGGAGCGGCTCGAGCGACGCCGCGTCCGAAACGGAGACCTTCGGGGTGCAATCCTGCGCGATCGCCTCTACTTCCTGCCGGGTCAGGCGCACGTTGACCGGCACCGCAAGCGCGCCGAGCGCGAGCGTCCCGTAGAGCAGCTGCACGAATTCGACGCCGTTCGGCAGGTGAACGAGCACGCGGTCGGCCGCGCGCACGCCCCGCCGATGCAGCCCCCACGCCACGCGGCGCGCCGAATCGTCGAGCTCGGCGTAGCTGATGCGCCGCGCGCCGATGACGATGGCCGTATGCTCCGGCCGCCGCAGCGCGTGCGCAGCGAGCAGCGATTCGAGGCGCATCCCGCTATTATCGGTTACGCGCGCGCCGCATCCACCCGCGCCATGAATCGCGGCGCCGTCGCACGCACAGCGCGAGGTGATTTAGAATTTCACGAGTTCGCGATTTTCGCACCGGGAGAATCCCCCCATGAGCACGAATGGAAAGGTGGCGCTCGTCACCGGCGCGGGCACCGGCATCGGCAAGGCCGCGGCGCTCGCGATGCTGAACGACGGCTACCGGGTGGCGCTCGCCGGCCGCCGCAAGGAGCTGCTCGAGCGCACAGCCTCCGAATCGGGCGCCGGCGCGCGCGCGATGGTCGTGCCTACCGACGTGACCCGGCCGGACTCGGTGAAAGCGGCGTTCGCCCGCGTCAAGGAAGCCTGGGGCAGGCTCGACGTCCTGTTCAACAACGCCGGCATGGGCGCGCCCGCGGTGCCGATGGAGGACCTGCCGATCGAGAAATGGAAGGAGGTCGTGGACACCAACCTGACCGGCATGTTCCTGTGCGCACAGGAAGCGATCAGGATCATGAAAAACCAGCAGCCGCGCGGCGGCCGCATCATCAACAACGGCTCGATTTCCGCGCACGCGCCGCGGCCGAACTCGGTCGCCTACACCTCCACCAAGCACGCCGTCTCGGGCCTGACCAAGTGCATCGCCCTCGACGGCAGGAAGCACGACATCGCGTCCGGGCAGATCGACATCGGCAATGCGCTTACGCCGCTCGCCGCACGCATGGCGAAGGGCGTTGCGCAGGCGGACGGCTCGGTGAAGGCGGAGCCCTTGATGGAGGTCGAGCACGTCGGCAGCGCCGTGCTCTACATGGCGAACCTGCCGCTCGAAGCGAACGTGCAGTTCATGACCATCATGGCAACCAAGATGCCGTTCGTCGGCAGGGGCTAGGCGGCCGCAGCTTCGGCGATCGCTTTCCTCATCCAACTCGCGGTGCGGATCGCGCCGCCGAAAGCGAACAGGTGCGCGCCGGCGATGTTGCTCGACGCGCCGCCCGCCTGGTGATAGCGCGCGACGGACGCGAGCTGCCCGGCCGGCTCGGTGTGCGTCGCGAGGCGGGCCAGGCCGAGGCCGAAGCGCCGCACTGCGCGCAGCGAGGCGCCGACGCCGCAGCGCTGCGCGTAGAGCATCAGCGCCGCCGGATCGGTCGGCCCCGCGACCCCGACGTACACGGGCACGCCCGGCGCGCGGCGCGCGAGCGAGGCGCAGAGCTCGACCACGCGCTCGGGAACGAACGAGAACTGCGTCACCACGTATACGTCCATCCCCTGCGCGCGCGCCGCCTTCAGCTTGCGCTCGAACGCATCCTCGAGCGCTGCGGGGGTGATCGTCGGGTGCCCATCCGGGTAGCCGGCGATGCCGACCGTCCGGATACCGGCCTCGGCGAGCATCCCTTCTTCGAGGTACTGCACGCTGTCGGAATACGGCCCGCGCGGCGGGGTCTCGTCGCCGCCGATCAGCAGCACGCGGCGCACCCCATGCTCGCCGACCCAGCGACGCAGCAGTTCTCGCGTCCGCTCGCGCGTGGTGATGCGGCGCGCCGCGATGTGCGGCACCGGGTCGAGGCCCGCCCTGTGAAGCTCTCCGAGGGAAGCGAGCCGCTCCTCGGCCGTGACGCCCGGCACCGAGTGCACGTAGACGCCCGCGTTTTCACCCAGCAGGCGCGCCAGCTCGGGCGCGTGATGCGCTTCCTTGGGCGAGATCTCGATCGATCCCGAAGCGAGGACGGCGGCGAGCCGGCTCCTCGCCTCGTTGCGCTGCTCAGTCCGTCTTGCGAGAGACCACATAGCTTTCGTCCTGGAACCAGAGGCTGCCGTGCTCCTTCAGCACCTCGCGCGTCGCGTCGAGATATTTCGTGTCGCCGAGTACCCGGCCGAGGCGGGTGTCGTCGATCTGCGCGACGTAGATCGCCGCGTTCCAGGCGGCGAACAGCGTCGAGGTGCCGATGCTGTTCGAGATCTCGCTGGGCAGCGTGTTCATGTCGTAGCGGAACACCGAGCGCGCGTCGGCGTAGGCGTTGAAGTTGTAGCGCCGCGCCTCCGCGCCGAGCTCCTCCTTGGTGGCGCGCAGCACGTCATGGCGCCCGGTGGTGAACGGGTTCTCCTCGGGCCAGACGCGCTGGATGATCTCCAGCCCGGGATCGCGGCCGTAGGCATGGATGCCGAGCAGGCGCCCGCCCTTGCCGAGCGCGCGCACGAGCGGGGCGGCGATGCGCTGCGCTTTGAACTCCAGCGAGGTGCGCAGCCGGTACGGCTGCGAAGCGATCACCATGTCGTAGTCGGCGCGCCCGTCGCCGCGCTTCGGGATCACGTCGTCCAGCAGGAACCGATAGTCTTCCCTGTAGAGTACCAGCGCCACCGGCCATTCGTAGATCGGGTTGCCGGTCTTCGGGCTGTGGCGCGCCTGCCAGTTCTTCACCAGGAACGGATCGAGCGCGCTGATCTGCTCGCTGAAGTCGTGCGCGGTGCCCCCGGTGAGCGCGACCTCGTGCCAGACCATCGAGTTCGCGGCCGGCAGCGAGCGCGGCGTGAGCCAGGGCGCCTCGGTGTAGTACATGTTGGTCACCACCAGCACCGTCGCGGGGTGCTCGAAGAAGCGGTCGGGCATGCGGTGCAGCGACATGCGCACGTCCTCGAGGCTGATCTCCTTGCCGACGATGTAGAAGGGCATGGTCGTGAAGCGCCGGTGCATCTCGCGCATCACGCGCGTGAGCACCGTGCCGTCGCCCATGCCGGCGTCGAACAGCCGGATCGCGGGCGGAGTCGGCTGGATGTTGCCCAGCTCCATGCCGACGCGCCGCGCCACCGTCTCCTTCTCGCCGCAGGTGTTGACGAACAGGAGGTACTTCTGGCGGTTGTCGAAGAAGCGGAAGTTCCTTTCCGGCGAGCCGTTCTCGCGCGGCTTCGCGGCGGGCTGCGGCGCGCCGCCGGAGATCAGCGCCATCAGCTCGGGCGGCGCGGCGCCGGCGCCGGCCACGCCGTGCTTCTCGATGAACCGGTTGACTCGCTCCAGCGTCTCCGGGGTGACCCGCGCGCCGTCGCGCAGCCGCGCAACGAACTTGCCGTCGTTCACGGCGCGCCGGCCGAAGGTGGACTCGGCCATTCCAATGACCCGGCAAAACTCGGAGATGCTGCCCAGCAGTGTTCCGCCTCCGCCCATCATGCGCTCCTCCGTTCGCTCGAAATCCGGACGGAGTATGGGCAAGCTCCCAATGGGACCGCAACCACAGCGCGAATATAAGGTAGTTGGGCTGCTTCCCAAACCTACAAAACAATAACTTACGGATCCCGGCTAGTCGCCCAGCCGCTTCAGGACCCGGATCGTCGGCGCGGACTGGTTCATGGAGTAGAAGTGGATGCCCGGCGCGCCCGCCTCGAGCAGCTTCTCGACGAGCGCGCCGGTGTGCTCATCTGCGATGCGCCCCTGCTCGGCCTCGCCCGCGCCGCGCAATGCCTCCTCAAGGGCGCGCGGCACGCTGATGCGCAGCTCGGGACCGACGAAGCGGGCCACCTGGTTGCGGCTCACGAAGGGAATCACCCCCGGCACAATCGGAACCCCAATTCCGGCGCGCGTCGCGGCGTCGCGGAAGCGCAGGTACAGTTCCGCGTCGAAAAGCATCTGGGTCACCACGTACTGGCCGCCGGCGTCCACCTTCGCCTTGACGTGGCCGATGTGCCGCTTCAGGCTCGCCTCGAAACCGTCGCTTTCCCGGTAGTCGCTGGGGTGCACCTCGGGAAAGCCAGCCACGCCGATGCCGAAATTCGTCTTCACGCCGTCGCGGGTGTATTCGCCGTCCGGACCGAGCCAGCGGCCGCGGTTCAAGTTGACGATCTGGTTCACCAGGTCCGAGCCGTAGCGGTGGCGCAGTTGCGCCGGGACGTAGTCCTTTCGCCCCACGGGCGGATCCCCGCCGAGCGCGAGGATGTTGTGCAGCCCGTCGAGGTGAAGGCCGCGCAGGATCCCCTCGAGATCCTGCCTGGTCTTGCCCTGGATGTTCAGGTGCACCACGGTGGGAATCCCGAAACGCTCGCGGATGATGCGGCTGATCGAGGGAGTGCCCGCACGCGGGCTGCCGAGCGCGCCCCAGGTCGTGGTGACGACCCGGATGCCGTGGGGGAGCAGCTCCTCTACCGCCTTCAGCACCGGGTCGATCGAGCGCCAGTTCTCGGTCGGGAAGGTTTCCGCGGAGAATACCGGCCAGTTCTTCGGCTCCGCATAGAGCGCCGCGACTTCCATGGCGGCGGGAGCATAGCAGGCCGCGGAAACGGCAAGCGCCGTTATCATGAGAATCGCTGTGCTCGGCTGGCTCATCGCGGCTGCGGTGCTGGCGGCGCTTGTCGCCGCCCTGCTGCGCTACATGACGGCGATGCCCGGAGCCTCGCACGCCGGGCCGCTGCCGCCGCTCGCGCCCGAGGGCCGCGCGCTCGTCGAGCGGCTGCGCGGCCATGTCACCGCCTTGGCGCTCAGCGAGCGCAACTTCGACCTGGAGCGACCGGCGAAATACGTCGAATCGGCGTTCGCCGCGCGCGGTCTGAAGCCGACCGCGCATCCGTTCGAGAGCGGCGGCCGCATCGTGCGCAACATCGAGATCGCGATCGGCAGCGGCGCGAGCATCGTGGTCGGCGCGCACTACGACACCGTGCCGGGCTCGCCCGGCGCCGACGACAACGCCTCCGCCGTCGCGGCGCTGATCGAGCTGGCGGGACTGCTGGCCGGGCGCACGCCGCCGGCCGGGCGCGCGCTCCGGCTGGTCGCGTTCGCCAACGAGGAGCCCCCTTATTTCCTGAGCGGCGAGATGGGGAGCTTCGCGTGGGCCAGGCGTGCGCGCCAACTGGGCGAGCCGCTGCTCGCGATGTTCTCGCTGGAGATGCTCGGTTACTACCGCGACGCGCCCGGCAGCCAGCAGTATCCGTTTCCGCTCGGGGTCTTCTATCCCGATCGCGCCGACTTCATCGCCTTCGTCGGCGACCTCGGTTCGCGCGACCTGGTGCGCAGCGCGCTCGCGGCCTGGCGCGCCGGCGTGCCGTTCCCTTCACAGGGCGTCGCCGCCCCGGCGCTGATCCCCGGCGTGACCTGGTCGGACCATTGGTCGTTCCGCCGCCACGGCTATCCCGCGATCATGATCACCGACACGGCCTTCTACCGCTATCCCCACTACCACCAGCCGAGCGATACGCCGGAGAAGCTCGACTACGAGCGCCTGGCGCGCGTCACGCTCGGTCTGGCCGCGATGCTGCCGGAGCTGCTGCGGGATCTGCCCTGACGGTGCCGGGCTCAGTTGCCTTCGGGCGTCTTGGGCGCGGCGGCCGGGTTCCATTGCCCGCGGCGCATGCGCGTCACGCTCGAAGACTTGAACAGCCCGCCCTTCGAGAATGGCTCGTTCGCAGCGAACTCTTCGACTGCGGACATCGAAGGCATGTTGACGATGAGCACGCTGCCGAGCCGCCCGGGGTTCGGACCGTCGTCGGCGAGCATCGCCCCGCTCAGCACCAGCCGGTCCTTGAACTTGTCGAGATAGGCGAGATGCTTGTCGCGCAATTCGGCGCGCAGGTGCGCCCTCGCCGGATCGTCGATGCCGTAGAAGATGTATAGCATTTCCTCCACCCTTCAAGACCTGTTATGAGCTGGCGGAAGAGGTGGGAGTCGAACCCCAGGGAGCGCAATGCGCCCCCTCAGCGGATTTGAAGTCCGTGCGCCCCACCGGGGACGTGACTCTTCCGCCGGCGATGCTATCACTCCCCTACGCGGATGCAGACCTTGCCGAAGTGCGATCCAGAGGCGAGATGCGCGAACGCCGCCACCGCCTCGCCGAACGCGAACACGCGGTCGATCACCGGACGCAAGCCGTGGCGCGATATCGCGGCGTTCATCTGCTCGAACATCTCGCGCGATCCCACGCGAATCCCGTACAGGTGCGCCGACTTGCGCAGCATAGGCATCGGGTTGATCTCGCCGCGTCCGGTCAGCACGCCGACGAGCGCGATGCGGCCGCCGACCTTGAGCGCGCCGAGCGACCGGGCAAGCGTGCCCGCGCCACCGACCTCAACCACCAGATCGACACCCGCGCCGCCCGTCAGCTCGAGGACCGCGCGGTCCCAGTCGGCCGTCGTGCGGTAGTTGACGGTCGCATCCGCCCCCAGTTCCTCCAGGCGCCGGCGTTTCGCGTCGCTTCCCGAGATCGCGATCACCCTGGCGCCGGCGAGCCTGGCGAAAGCGAGGGCAAATACCGAAACGCCGCCGCTGCCCTGGATCAGCACCGATTCGCCCGCGCGCACCGCATGCCAGGCCATGGTCGAGTGCCACGCCGTAACGCCCGCGCACGGCAGGCAGGCGCCTTCCTCGAACGACAGGTGCGCGGGCAGCGCGACCAGCGCCTCTTCGGGCAGCACCACCTGCTCGGCGAGCATGCCGGTGGCGCCGGCACCGAACGAGGCGGCGACGGCGCTCGCGCTGACCTCGCCATCGCGCCAATCCGGAAAGAAGGTGGCGGCGACGCGGTCTCCCGGCGCGAAACGGCGTACGCCCGGGCCTGCCGCGATCACCTCGCCGGCGCCGTCCGAGCACGGCGCCAGGGGCAGCGTGATGCCGAAGCCGTAGGTGCCGCGCATCACCGCGAGATCGCGCGAGTTCAGCGACACGGCGGCAATGCGGACCAGCACCTCGCCGGCGCCCGGTGCCGGGTCCGGCAGCTCCACCAGCTTCAGGTCTCCCGGTCCGCCGGTCTTATCCAGTCGATACGCTCGCATCGGAAAACACCTCCTCGGGCGGCCGCACGAGGCGCCGGCGCTCGCCCACGCGCTGCGTCACGCCGCTGCGGTCAAGAAACTCCAGGACTTCGATGGTGATGTTGCGGCCGATGCCCGTGCGGTCGCGGAATTCGGCCGCCGAGAACAGGCCGTCGTCGTGCCGCCGCGCAAGATCTCCCGCCGCGCGCGCCAGAGCCGCGATGCCCTCGGGCGGGTAAAAGCGGTTCCCGGCCACGCGCAGCACAAAACCCAGCTCCGCCGCGTGCGCGAGAAAGGCTTCGATCTCCTTCGGCGTGGTGCCGAGCGCGGCGGCGAGATGACCGACCGACGGCGGTCTCGTGCCGCCGGCGGCGAGCAGCGGTTCGACGCGCTCCCACAAGGCGAGCTGCTGCGTCGAGAGCACCGGCCGATGCTGCGGCGCGTGCAGCCGGTTGCCGCGCCGCTGCAGCCTGCTCTCGTCGAGCAATGCGCGTACGCATGCGGCGAGCATTTCGCGCGGCGGGTGCGCGCCGGCAAGCGCACGCAGCTGCGCATCGTCGGGGCCCCAGCTGTCCGGATGCTCGCGGTGCCAGCGCTCGACGCCCGCGATGATGCGCTCGCGCAGCGACGCCCATTGACGCTCGGCAAACCCGGTTGGGCCGACGCGGATCATGTCGGCGGCGCCAAACTGCTGCTCGAGCTCTCCGGCGGTCAGGTTGCGCGCAACAGCGAAGCGCTCAAGGTCGACTCCGTCCGGGAGCGCCTCCAGCAGCGCGCGCAGCGCCTCGGCGGCGTCGGGCCTGCTCATCGCCTGCAGCGCGGCGAGCCGCTCCGGTCGCGAACGGCCGCGAGCCGGCGCGAACGGATCGATCACCATGCCCCCGCCCATCGTGCGCCTCGCCTGCCAGTCGCGCACCACGAAGCGATCGCCCCACAGCGCGCCGACCGGCTCGTCGAGCGACAGCTGGATCAACCCCTCATTCAGGACGAAGAATCGCCCGGCAGCCTGTTTCGCGCCGAGATGCACGTGCACGCGCTCGCCTCCCCGCAGGGCGCAGTCCTTCAGAAACCGGAAGCTAGCGTCGAGCCGGCTCGTCGGAGCCGCGAGCGGCTCGGCAACGATCCAGTCGCCGCGCCGGATCCGGTCGCGATTCACTTCCTCGCCGGCGAGGTTCAGCGCGCAGCGCGCTCCCGCGCTGCCCTGCCCGGCCTCGCGGTCGTGCGCGCGCAGGCCGCGCACGCGCGCACGCAGGCCGCCCGGGCAAACGAGCACGCTGTCTCCCGGGCGGACCGTCCCAGCGAATACGGTTCCGGTCACGACCACACCGGCGCCGCTCAATGTGAAACAGCGGTCGACCGCCAGCCGGAAACGGCCGCGGGCGGGCGGCGGCGTCCACGCGTCGGCGAGCGCGTCGAGGTGCGCCGAGAGCGCATCGATTCCGTCGCCGCGCAGCGCGTCGACCTCGAAAAGAGGCGCACCCGGGAGCATGGTCCTCATCCGCGCTGCCACCTCGCCGGTGCGCGAGGCATCGACGCGGTCGACCTTGGTGACGACGACGCTCGCCGAGCCGATCCCGAGGAGGCTCAGGATCGCCAGGTGCTCGAGCGTCTGCGGCATGGGGCCGTCGTCGGCGGCCACCACCACGAGCGCATGGTGAATGCCCGCGACCCCGGCGAGCATGGTGTGCACCAGCCGCTCGTGCCCGGGCACGTCGATGAAGCCGAGGCTGCGTCCGGAGCGCGTCTCGCGATAGGCGAAGCCGAGCTCGATGCTGAGGCCCCGCGCCTTTTCCTCGGGCAGGCGATCGGTGTCCACGCCGGTGAGCGCCTTCACCAGCGCAGTCTTGCCGTGATCGACGTGGCCGACGGTGGCGACGATCATGCGGACAGCCGGTCGAGCTGCGCGAGGAAGCCCGCGTCGTCCTCGAGGCAGCGCAAGTCGAGGACCAGCGCGCCGTCGTGGATGCGACCGATCACCGGAACCGGCAGCGCGCGCCACGCCCGCGCCAGTTTTTCGACCCCGGCCCCCGGGCGGATCTCGAGCGCCGCGCTGGCAATGCGCTCCTCGGGCAATGAGCCGCTGCCTGCCTCGGACTCGCATCCCTCGATCGTCACCGCGGCGCGCCCGGCGAGCGCGCGGGAAACCGCCGGAAGCAGCCTTCTGGCCAATTGCTCGATTTCGGCGAGCGGCCGGCTCATCAAGCGCAGCGCCGGCAGCCGCGCGGCGAGCCGGTCGGGATCGGCGTACAGGCGCAGCACCGCCCCGAGCGCGGCGATCCTCAGCTTGTCGAGCCGCAGCGCGCGCTTGAGCGCGTTGCGGTTGATCCGCGCGACCAGCTCGGCTCGTCCGGCGATGATGCCCGCCTGCGGGCCGCCGAGCAGCTTGTCGCCGCTGAAGGTGACGAGATCGGCGCCGGCGGCGATCGCTTCGGCGGCCGTGCGCTCGCGCGGCAGCCCCCAGCGCCGCAGGTCGAGGAGCGCGCCCGACCCCAGGTCGGAGAGCAGCGGCAGGCCGCGCTGGTGCGCAAGCGCTGCGAGCGGCTTCTCGTCCACCGCCTTGGCGAAGCCGACGATCCGGTAGTTGCTCGGGTGCACCTTCATGACGAGCGCGGTGCGCGGCCCGATCGCCTCGGCGTAGTCGCGCGCGTGGGTGCGGTTGGTGGTGCCGACCTCGACCAGCTTGCAGCCGGCGCGCCGCATGATCTCGGGCAGGCGGAACTCGCCGCCGATCTCCACCAGCTCGCCGCGCGAGACCACCACCTCGCGCCTCAGCGCGAGCGTGTTCAGCGCGAGGAGCAGCGCCGCGGCGTTGTTGTTCACGACGGTCGCCCGCTCGGCGCCGGTCAGCCCCACGAGCAATCCTTCGAGGTGCCGGTCGCGCTCGCCGCGCCTGCCCGCCTCGAGGTTGTACTCGAGGCTCACCGCTTGCGCGGCGACCGCGCCGATCGCCTCGACCGCTTCCCGCGGCAGCAGGGCGCGGCCGAGGTTGGTGTGCAGGATCGTCCCGGTCAGGTTGAACACCGGCCGCAGCGACGCTTGCGCCGCGGACTCGAGCTCGGCCGCGACGCGCGCCGCGATGCGCTCGACCGAAGCGTCGCCGCGATCCTGCAGGCTCGCACGGAGCCGGTCGACATCGTCCCTGACCGCGGCGAGCACCGCGCCCCGGCCGTGGGCGGCGGCGAGTGCCGCGCCCGGCGCGGAACGCAGGATGCGGTCCACCGAGGGGATGTTGCGCCGGATCAATTTCGCCATGGACGATGGAATCCGTGAATCGCAAATGGTAGCCTGATCGCAGCATGAGTCAGCTGTCCGACGGGCTGATCGCGGTGGTCAAGCGCGAATGCCCGACCTGCGTGCTGGTCGAGCCGGTGCTCGCTCAGCTCGCCGGCGGCGCCGGGCCGTTCACCGTCTACAGCCAGGACGATCCGGCGTTTCCGGCGCGCGTGAAGGGCGTGGTGGACGACCGCAGCCTCGAGGCCTCGTACCGGATCGGCGTGCAGTTCGTGCCCACGCTGGTCCGCGTCGAGGGCGGAAAGGAGACCGGCCGCGCGTTCGGGTGGAACCGTGCGGAGTGGGAGGCGCTGAGCGGAGCGCGCGGGCTCGGGCCGGGGTTGCCGGAAAACCGCGTCGGCTGCGGCTCGCGCACCGAGGAGCCCGGCATGCAGTTCCGGCTGGCGGCGCGCTTCGGCGATCACCGCCTGCGGTCGCGGCAGATCGAGGTGGAGGAGGAAGCCGACGCGATCGAGCTTTGCTACGAGCGCGGCTGGACCGATGGCCTGCCGGTGGCCCCGCCGACCGTGGAGCGCGTGCTCGCGATGCTCGCCGGCACGAGGCACGCGCCCGACGAGGTGGTCGGCATCATGCCGCCCGACCGGGTCGAGTGCACGGTCGAGAAGGTCGCGGTCAACGCCGTCATGGCCGGCTGCAAGCCCGAATACATGCCGGTCGTGCTCGCCGCCATCGAAGCCGCGCTGGTGCCGGAGTTCGGGCTGCACGGGGTGCTCTGCACCACCAACGCGGTGGCGCCGGTGATCATGGTGAACGGGCCGATCGCGAAGAGAATCGGCATGAACTCGAAGGGCAACGTGTTCGGCCAGGGGAACCGCGCCAATGCCGCGATCGGGCGCGCGCTGCAGCTCGTGGTGCGCAACGTCGGCGGCGGGCGCCCGGGCGAGATCGACCGCGCCTGCTTCGGCACGCCCGGCAAATACACGTTCTGCTTCGCCGAGGACGAGGACGACGGCGTGTGGGAGCCGTACTCGGTGGAGAAAGGCTTCGGCAAGGGCGTCTCCACGGTCACCGCTTTCACCGGCGATGGCGTGGCGCCCGTCATCGACCAATCCTCGCGCACGCCCGAGGAGCTCGCGCGCTCCTACGCCGCGTGCCTGCGCACGCTCTACCACCCCGGCCAGGTCGCCGACGTGGCGGCCTTCCTTGCCGTATCGCCCGAGCACGCGCGCGTCTTCTACGCCGCCGGCTGGACGAAGCAGCGCGTCAAGGACGAGCTGGCGAAGCTGCTGCGGGTCCCGGTACGCGATCTGAAGCCCGGGTTCGGCCTCGACAAGGAGCTCGAGCGGCTGAGGCGCGAGGACCCCGACGGAACCGTGCCCAAGTTCAGGACCGGCAGCCTCAACATCATCCGCGTCGGCGGCACGGGCCTGTTTTCGGCCATCATCTCGGGCCTCGGCTCGATCACCATCAACCCGGTCACCAAGGAGATCAAGGCATGACCCAGACCATCCTGCTCGACCCGACCTCGGAGCGCTCGCCGGTGGTGCGCCCGCGCATCGCGCGGCCGGCGTCGCTCGCGGGGAAGACCTTCGGCCTGCTCGACATCGCCAAGAACCGCGGCGACGTGTTCCTCGACCGGATCGAGCAACGGCTCAAGAAGAGCGGTCACAAGGTGAAGCGCTACCGCAAGGCGCGCTTCTCGATCGTCGCCCCGGAAGGCCTGAAGCAGGAGATTCGGGCGAACTGCGACGTCGTCGTCGAAGCCCTCGCCGACTGAGGCTCCTGCACGTCGTGCTGTATGCATGACATCAAAGGGCTCGAGGATCTGGGGGTGGTCTCGGTGGGCATTTGCTCGACCGATTTCGTGCAGGCGGCCGCGGCGCAGAACCGCTCGCTCGGGTACGATCCGGCCGTGGTATTCGTGCCGCACCCGATCCAGGACCGCACCGACGAGGAAATGCGCGCCATCGCCGACCAGGCGTTCGATTCCATCATCCGTTCAGTGAGCAAGCCATGATCAAACCTCTTCGCGCGTTCGTACTGGCCGTCGCCCTCGCTCCGGCGCTCGCGGCCGCCCAGGCGTTCCCTTCCAAGCCCGTGCGCGTGATCGTGCCGTTCCCGCCGGGAGGCGCCACCGACATCATCGCGCGCATGGTCGCCGCGAAGATGCAGCAAACCTGGGGTCAGCCGGTGATCGTCGAGAGCAAGCCCGGCGCCGGCACGGTGGTCGGGACCGATTTCGTCGCCAAGTCGCCGCCCGACGGCCACACGCTGGGCTTCGTCGTCACGGCGCACGTCATCAACCCGAGCCTGCGCTCCAATCTGCCCTACGACACGCTGAAGGACCTCGCCGCCGTCAGCCACGTCTCGGTGCAGCACCTGCTGATCGCGGCCAACCCGTCGTTCGAGGCGAACTCGGTGGCGGAGCTGATCGCGCTGGCGAAGAAGAATCCCGGCAAGATCGCCTACGCCACGCCGGGCAGCGGCACCGCGATGCACCTCTCGGTGGAGCTGCTGAAAAGCGTCGCGGGGATCGACCTCGTGCACGTGCCCTACAAGGGCGGCGCGGCGGCGCAGCAGGACGTGATGGGCGGGCGCGTGCCGATCCTGCTCGACATCCACTACGCGGCGCTGCCGCAGGTCAAGGCCGGCAGGATCAAGGCGATCGCGCTGCTCAGCCCGCAGCGCGTGGCGGCCATCCCCGATATCCCGATCGTCGCCGAGACCGTCCCGGGGGTGAGCGCGGTCTCGATCATCGGCATCGTCGCCGCGGGCGGCACGCCGCGAGCGCTGGTGCAGAGGATCAGCGCCGATCTCGCGAAAGCGATCCGCTCCTCGGATCTCACCGAGCGCATGGTGCAGCTCGGCATGGAGCCGGTCGGCTCGACCCCGGAGCAGTTCGACGCGCTGATCCGCTCCGAGATCGAGAAATGGGCGAAGGTCGTGAAGGCATCGGGGGCGAAGGTCGACTAGCGGCGCGCGAGGTTGCCACTGGCCCGGAATCTCGCTATCTTTGCCTGGCAACGCAACATTGCGCTTCACATCGATCTGAGGGAGGTCCTGCCATGTCCAACGACGCCGATGCGATGACCACCGGGGTCACCAGGGAAAAGCTGGTCGCCGATCTGAAAGTGCTGGTCGGCGATACCGAAGACCTGCTGCGGGCGACCGCCAGCCAGGCGGGCGAGAAGGTCGCCGCCGCGCGCGAGCGCATCCAGGCGTCGCTCGCCAGCGCGAAGGCGAAGCTGGGCGAAGCCGAGCGGGTCATGCTCGACAGCACCAAGCAGGCGGCGCGCGTCACCGACGAGTACGTTCACCAGCACCCCTGGACGGCGGTGGGAATCGCCGCCGGGATCGGCTTGCTGCTCGGCGTGCTGATCAGCCGCCGCTAGCCTGAGCGGCATGTCGCACGCCCCCGGCGGAGGGGTGCTCTCGCCGGTGCGCCATCTGGCGCGCACGCTGCTTTCGTTCGTCGAGACGCGGGCGCGCCTCGCCGCGAACGAGGTCGAGGAGCAGTGGCTGCGCCTGACCGAGGTCGTGATCTGGGGGCTCGCGGCGCTGCTCTGCGCCGGCGTCGCCCTGGTGATGCTGTCCCTGATCGTCGTGCTGCTGTTCCGGGACGGCGAGCGGCTGCTCGCCGCCGGGCTCGTCGCGGCGGCATGGATCGCCGCTGCCGTCGCATGCGCCCTCGTGATGCGCGCGCGGCGGCGCCAGCGGCCGAAGCTGCTCGCAGCAACGCTGGCCGAGCTGCAGAAGGACCGCGAGCGCTTCGAGAAGCTCGATGCGTGAGCGCCTGATCGCCCTGCGCGAGCGGCGCGCCGAGCTGCTCGTGCGCGCCGCGGCCGAGCGCGCCGAGCTCGCCGGCTGGATCGCGCGCACCGACGCGCTCGCGGGCTGGGCGAGCGCGGGCGCCTCGCTCCTGGCCGAGCTCAAGCGCCACCCGCTGTGGATCGCGCTCGCCGCGGCGCTGCTCGCGCTGCTGCGTCCCAGGCGCGTGGTGAAATGGCTGGCAACCGGCTGGTCGCTGTGGAGGGTCGCGAGGGTCGCGCTCGCCTGGTGGCGGCGCTTCGCGGTGCATCCGTGAAGCGGCTCACGAGTCGGCCGCTGCGCGCCGTGCTCGACCTGGCCGAGCGCGAGCGCAAGTTCCTGATCTCCGAGCTGGCCCAGATCAAGGGGCTGATGCCGATCCTCATGAAGCCGCGCAACAAGCAGAAGTGGTCGCCCGAGGACCTCGCCGAGCTGCGCGTGCAGTTGCGCCGGCTGAGCCGGCTGTCGCCGTACCTGGTGGTGGCGGCCATGCCGGGCGGGCTCGCGATGCTGCCCGCGCTCGCCTGGTGGCTCGACCGCCGCCGCCAGGCGCGCGCCCGCGCCGGCATTCCCGCCATGCTGGATTTCGAGACTGCCGGCGCGGCGCTGTGCGTGCGCGTGAGCGGCGACTGGACCTACGGCACGCTGCGCGTGAGAAGCCGCGAGCTGCGCCGGCGCCTCGCCGAGGAGCGCGATCGCACCCGCGCCGCCGCGCAATGGGACCTGTCGGGTCTCGGCGCGCTGGACGACGCGGGCGCGGTGTGGCTCGCGCGCGAGATGGCGGGAGCGCCCGGCATCGAGGTGCCGCAGCGTTTCCAGCCGATCCTCGAGCAGGGCTCGCACGGGCTGGTCGCGCCGCGCGAGACTCGCGCGCGCTTCGACCCGCTCGGCGCGATCGTGGCGATCGGGGAGCTCGGCATCCGCTTCGCTGCGCACCTGCGCGGCGGGATCGCGCTGCTCGGCACGATCGCGCTCGACTGCGGTAATCTCGCGCGACGGCCGCGCGATTTTCCCCTGCTCGAGCTGTCGGCAAACGTCTACCGCTCGGGCGTCTCGGCGCTGCCGGTCACCATGCTGGTCGGCTTCCTGGTCGGCGTGGTGCTCACCTACCTCTCGGCGCTGCAGCTGAAGAAATACGGCGCCGACCTGCTGGTGATCAACATCGTCGCCGTCGGCGTGGTGCGCGAGCTGGGACCGATGCTCGCCTCGATCATCGCCGCCGGGCGATCGGGCTCGACCATGACCGCGCAGCTCGGCGTGATGCGCGTCACCGAGGAGATCGAGGCGCTGTCGGTGATGGGCGTGTCGGTCACCGAGCGGCTGGTGCTGCCCAAGGTGATCGGGCTGTCGATCGCCATGCCGCTGGTGGCGTTCTGCACCGACGCCGCGGCGCTGTTCGGCGGCATGGTCGCCGCCAAGGTGACGCTCGGCATCAGCTTCGCCGCGTTCCTCGAGGCGCTGCCGCGCGTGGTGGCCGAGTCCAACTTCTGGATCGGCCTGGGCAAGTCGGTGGTGTTCGGCTTCGCCGTCGCCTTCATCGCCTGCCATTACGGCCTCAGGGTGCTGCCCAACACCGACAGCCTCGGTGCGGCGGTGACGCAATCGGTGGTCGCGGCGATCACTTCGGTGATCCTGCTCGACGCGGTGTTCGCCGTGATGTTCCGCAATATCGGCTAGCGATGGAAGAGCACGTCGTCGAAGTCGAGAAGCTGCGCAACGTGGTGGGGGGCGCCGCGATCCACCGCGACCTCGATCTCTCGGTGCGGCGCGACGAGGTGATGACGCTGGTGGGCGGCTCGGGCAGCGGTAAGACGCAGCTGCTGCGCGTGATCATCGGGCTGAAGCACCCGGCCGCGGGCAGCGTCAAGGTGTTCGGCGTGTCGTGGCAATCGCCCGACACGCGGCTGGTGCGCGAGGCGCGCCAGAGGATGGGCATGCTGTTCCAGAACGGCGCCCTGTACAGCGCGCTGACGCTGTTCGAGAACATCGCCTTTCCGCTGCGCCAGCGCGGCGGCCTGGACGAGACGGCGATCCGCGGCATCGTGTATTCGAAGCTCGAGCAGGTCGAGCTCGAGCCGCGCCACGCCGATCTGCTGCCGGCGAGCCTCTCGGGCGGCATGGTGAAGCGGGCGGCGCTCGCGCGTGCGCTCGCGCTCTCGCCCGACCTGCTGGTGCTGGACGAGCCCACCGCGGGCCTCGACCCCGACCGCTCGGAGGCATTCGTGCGGCTCATCGAGCGGCTGCGCCGCGACCGCCGCTTCGCGGTGCTGATGGTCACCCACGACCTGGAGACGCTGCACGAGCTCTCGGATCGCGTCGCCGTGCTCGCCGATCAACATATAATCGCTTGCGGGACGCCCGACGAGGTGCGGCGCCATCCGCACCGCTTCGTGCGCAGCTTTTTCGGGGGAGAGCGCGGCCGGCGCGCGTTCGAGGACGCCGCGGCCGCGTAGCCAAGGGGAATTCCATGGAGAATCGGGCGTTCGCGCTCATGACGGGTTTGTTCATTCTCGGCGTCGTTGCGGCGGTCGTCGCTGTCGGCAACTGGCTCTCGGGCGAGCCGCTGCAGCAGGCCACCTACCGCGTGGTCTCGACCATCCCGGTGACCGGGCTCAATCCGCAGGCCCAGGTGCGCTACCGCGGCGTGGGCGTCGGCAGGGTCAAGACGATCGAGATCGACCGCGCCGACCCGCAGCGCATCCTGGTCGATGTCGAGATCGCCGCGCACGTCCCGGTGACGCGCGGCACCTACGCGCAGCTCGGCCAGGAAGGCATCACCGGCATCGCCTACGTGCACCTGCTCGACGAGGGCAAGGATCCGGGGCCCGCGCCGCGGAGCTCCGACGGCGTGGTCGAGATCGCGCTGCGCGCCTCGGTGCTGGACGACATGCTCGACTCGGTACAGGCGATGGCGCGCGAGGCGCGGGAATTCATCGCAGCGACCAGGGATCTGCTCAGCGCCGAGAACAAGAAAAACGTAGCGGCGACGCTCGCCTCGATGTCGCGGGTCAGCGCCGACCTGGAGAAGACTGCGCAGCGCCTGCCGGCGACGCTGGCACGCGTGGACTCGCGCCTCGAGGGCTGGCTCGGCGAGGATAACCGGCGCCTGGCGCGCGACACGCTCGAGCGGGTCAATGAAGCCGCGAGGGAGCTGCCGGAGCTCGCCCGGGACGCCAGGCGGCTCGCCGAGGACTCGCGCCGGATGGTGGAACGCGTCGAGCGCCTCGCCGGCGAGGCGCACGATGCCGCCGGCGCGGTGCGCCAGGAAACGCTGCCGCGCGTGAACGCGCTCGCCGACTCGGTCGAGCGCGGCGCCGGCCGCGTCGGCAAGCTCGCCTACGAGCTCGAGCGCCGGCCCGAGAGCCTGCTGTGGGGACGCCCCGCGGCGCGCCCGGGCCCGGGCGAGCCCGGCTTCGAATGAGAACGGGCGCATGGCTGCTCGCGGCCGCTGCGTTCGCCGCGGGCTGCAGCAGCAACTCGGGCGGCGAGCGGGTCGCGCGCAGCTACGACTTCGGCGTCGAGGCGCCCGCGGCGCGGCTGCCGGCGGTGCGGGTGGGCGCGGTGCGCGCCGCCCCGCCGTTCGATTCGACCGACATGCATTACCGTCTCGCCTATCGCGACGTGGCGGAGCTGCACGCGTTCGTGCAGAGCCGCTGGGCGGCGGCGCCGGCGGAGCTGTACCGCAAGCAGCTGCTGCGCGCCGCCGACGGCGCCGCGGGCCGCTGCACGCTGGAAGTCGAGCTGCACGAGGTCACGCAGGTTTTCTTGTCGAAGGAATCGAGCGAGGCGCTGCTCGAGCTGCGCGCGCGCCTGGCAGACGGCAACGCGACGCTCGCCGAGAAACGGCTGCGCATCGCCCAGCCGGGCGCGGGCGGGGCGGCTGCCGCGGGCGCGGCGGCGATGGCCAAGGCGACCGACCGCTCGATCGCGGAGCTCGCGGCCTGGATCGCGGCAGAGGCGCGCTGCAAGGGCCGCTAGAGCATCTCGGGCAATCGACGCCCGTGTCGGCTTGAATTCGCCGTCCGTTCCGTTACTATCCCGATTGGTCAACTTTGAAGCTTTTGCGCGGATGCCGCGTGAACCCAGGCGCGACGAGGTGCTCGATGCTGCGGCGCGGTTGTTCGCGCGCGACGGCTACGCGGCCACCAGCGTGCGCGCGCTGGCCGACGAAGCCGGCTTCACCAAGGCCGGCTTGTACTACCACGTGCGCGGCAAGGAGGAACTGCTCGCAGCGATTTGCGCGGAGTCCATCGAGGCCATCCTGCAGGACGTGGAGCGGGCCGTGGTGGACGGCGCCGAACCGGCGCAGCAGCTGGCCGCGATCATCGACGCCCATGTGCGCTTTTTCCACCAGCATCCCGATCGGCTCACCGTGCTCAATCAGGAGATGGGGCGCCTGTCGGCGCCGCGGCGCAGAAAGATCGTACGCCTGGAACGCCGCTACCTGGGATTGCTGCGCAGCGTGCTGGAGCGGGGCATGAAGTCGGGTGCCCTGGTGCGGCTCGACCCGACCGTTTCGGCGTTCCTGCTGCTGTCCCTGGTCAACGGCCTGAGCGACTGGTACGACCCCAAGGGGCGGGTCGGCCGGGACGCGCTCATCGCCCACGTGCAGCGAATCACCTTGCGGGGCCTGGCGGCATGATGCTGCACCCGGAGATCGAGTCCCTGGACCGGGACGACATGGCGGCCCTTCAGTCGCGGAAGCTCGCCGCCCTCGGGAAGCGCCTGGCGGCCTCGCCCGAATGGTGCGCGCATTTCGCGAAGGCCGGCATGCACCCGCGCGACCTCGCGGCGCCCGACGGCCTGGCGCACGCGCCGACGCTGGAGAAGGCCGACCTGCGCGCGCACGCTCCCTTCCCGATGCTCACCGTCGAGGTGTCGCGCGTGGCGCGTTTCTTCGCCACCTCGGGCACCACCGGGCAGCCGGTGCTGTTCGGCTTCACCGAGGGCGATCTGAAGAGGCTCGCGTGCCAGGTGGCGCGCCATCTGCGCTGCGCCGGCGTGCGTCCGGGCGACCGCGTCTACCAGGGGTTCGGCTACGGGCTGTGGATCGGCGGGCCGGCGCACGACCTCGGCCTGCGCGAGCTGGGCGCGACCTGCATTCCCGTGGGCCCCGGGCGCAGCGAACTGGTGATCGAGTGGCTGCGCGATCTCGCCATCGACGCGGCGACCGCGTCGCCCCTGTTCCTCGCGCATCTCGTGCGGGCGGCGCGCGAGCGCGGCATCGATCCGAAGAAGGAATGGCGGCTGCGCACGGCGATCGTCGGCGGGCAGTCTGTGTCGCTTGCGTTTCGCGAGCAGCTCGAGGCCGGCATGCCCCACGGTTTCCGCGCGCACAATAACTACGGGGCCACCGAGTCCGGAGGACCGAACCTCGCCACCGCCTGCCCGCACTCGCTCGAGCGCGACGAGATGCACCTCCTCAACGAGGACGCGCTCGTCACCGAGATCCTCGACCCGAAGACGCTGCAACCGGTAGGACCCGGCGAAGTCGGCGAGGTCGTGGTGACCACCCTGGACAAGGAGGCCTCGCCGGTGGTGCGCTGGCGCACGCGCGATCTGGTGCACCTGTCGGCGAAGCCCCGGGACTGCGAGTGCGGCCGCCGCGGCATGCCGCTGATCGGCCGCATCATCGGACGCTCGGACGACGCGCTCAAGGTGCGCGGGGTCCTGGTCTTCCCGTCCCAGGTCGAGGACGTCATTGCGGGCACTCCCGGCACGGTCAAGGAAGCCTGGCAGATCTACGTCGACACGATGGACGGGTCGCCCAAGACCATGACCGTCGCGATCGAATGCGAAACCGGTTGTCCAGGGGATGCGTCGAAACTGGCCAGCACCGTGGCGCACAGTCTTCAGAGCCGCCTCGGTCTCAAGGTCCCGGTCGAATGTCATCCCCAAGGGACCTTGCCGCGCTACGAGGCGAAGGCGCGGCGGGTTCTTCTCAAGGAGGAGCCATGAAGTACACCACCGACTACGGCTATGAAGTCAAACCGGTCTACGGGCCAGCCGACGTGCAGGGGCTCGATTACGCGCGCGACCTGGGCGACCCGGGGCAGTTTCCGTACACGCGCGGCTACTACCCGAACGGCTACCGCAGCCGCATGTGGACGCGAAGGATGACGGCCGGCCTGCGCTCGTCCAAGGACGCCAACGCGGTGCTGAAGAAGTACCGCGCGATGGGCCAGACCGGCGGCATGTGCGTGATTCACGACCGGCCTTCGTCCTCCTGCATCGATGCCGACCATCCGCGGGCGCACGGCGAGAACGGCGTGCTCGGCTGGCCCGGCAGCTCGCTGCTCGAGTTCGAGGAGCTCATGGAGGACATCCCTCTCACCGGCCAATCCATCACCCTGCTCGGATGCTGCGCACCTTCGGCGCTGCGTCTGGCGTACGTGGTGGCGCTCGCGGAAAAGCGCGGCGAGGACCTGAGCCAGGTGCACGGCAGCGTCACCGAATCGCCGTTCAGCAATGTGTTCGGCCAGACCGACGTGCAGCCCTTCGATCTCAACATGAAGCTGTTTCTCGACGCCTCCGAGTACATCGTGCGCAGCCGGATCCGCATGCGGGCGGGCCTCGTCGGCCAGCATTTCCAGGAATCCGGCGGCAACAACGCCCAGGCGCTCGCGATCGAGCTTTCCATGCTGAAGGAGATCTGCGGCCGCCTGGTGAGCGAGCGCGGCCTCGACTTCGACGACGTGATGCGGCTTCCGTACCAGCTGGTGAGCGTCGGCACCCGGTTCTTCGAGGAAATTGCGAAAGTGCGCGCCCTGCGCCGCATGTGGGCGAGGATGGCGAGGGAGCATTTCGGGGCGAAGAGCGAGAAGTCCTGCCAGTTGCTGATCGCCGTTCACACCTCGGGGCGGACCATGACCTACCAGCAGCCGCTCAACAACATCGTGCGCTGCGCCATCCAGACCCTGGCCGGCGCCGTCGCGGGCTGCACGGCGATCGACAACGCGGCGCTCGACAACGCCTACGCCGAGCCTTCGCCGCTTGCGGCGCGCATGTCGCTGAACACCCAGCACATCGTGGCCGTCGAATCCGGCGTCGCGGACGTCGTCGATCCTCTCGCCGGCTCGTTCTTCGTCGAGCGCCTCACCAACGAGGTGGAAGAGGCAGCCTACCGCATCCTGGAGGAGATCGACGCGCTGGGCGGGCTCGTCGCCGCGATCGAAAAGGACCGCATCGAGGCCATGATGGAGGAAGAGTCCAGCATCAAATTCCGGGAAGTGCGCAACGGGGAACGGCTGATCGTCGGAGTCAATCACCTGGCCGTGCCCCCGGAGGAGGAGATGTTTGAAATTCCGGTCCAGGAGAGCGGCGCGGGCGATTCCGAGGCCATCGCCAGGCGCATGGCGCAATGGAAGAGAAACCGCGACCTGGCGCCGATCAAGGCGAGCCTGCAACGGCTGCATGCCGACGCGAGGAAGGGCGACCGCTTCAACCTGATGCCGGCGATCATCGACGCGGTCAAGGTCTACGCCACGGCCGGCGAGATCGTCGGAGTCATCCGCATGGCGCGCGGCCTGCACTACGACCCCTTCGGCACGATCGAATGCCCTTACGGCCTGGGCTGACGGCGGAAACGCCAGCGCGCGGGAGAACGCAATGGCAGGCAAGGGCATGGGAATCAAGGTGCTCGTCTCGATGATCGGCCTCGACAGCCACACCACGGGCGCGAAGGTGGTGTCGTCCCTGTTGCGCGATGCCGGCTTCGAGGTGGTCTATCTGGGGATCAACCAGACTCCGGCCATGATCGTCAACGCCGCGATCGACGAGGATGTGGACGTGATCGGCATCAGCTGCCACGCGTCCAATTTCTCCCTGATCGAAGAACTCCTGGACCTCGTCAAGAAGCGCGGGCTGACGGACGTTCCGGTCGTCTGCGGCGGAAACATCCCTCCGAAGCAGATCGCCGATCTCGCGGCCAACGGCGTGGCCAAGGTCTTTCCGCCCGGAACCTCTGGCGACGCCATCATCGAGTACCTGGCGGCGAACGCGCGGCGCGCGAAGGCTGCCGACGGCGAGCAGCCCGCGCGGGATCAGCCGGGGCGCGTCAGATAGGCGCCCCGAGCAGCCGGCACGCCGCGGCGTAGGGATCGATCTCGCGGGCGGCGACCCGCTCCACCAGGGTGTCCAACTCGACACGGCTGATCCGCTGCATCCCGCGCTCGAGCAGCAGGTCGCGCAAGATCGTTTCCAGCTCGTCGGCTGCGCGCAGGCGCCGGCGCGTGGTGCCTGTCCCGCTGCGCTCCAGGTAGCCGCGGTGTCGCGCGATCGACTCTGCCACGTCGGCCACGCCCGTGCCTTTCACCGCCACCGTCTTCAGGACCGGCGCTCGCCAGGCGTCGGTCCGATCGCCGGCCAGAGGCGAGCCCAAATTCACCATCGCCCGCAGGGCACGGACCGTGTCGTCCGCCCCTTCCCGGTCGGCCTTGTTGACCACCAGGATGTCCGCGATTTCGAGGATGCCCGCCTTCATGGCCTGCACCTCGTCACCCAGGCCGGGCGCCTCCACCACCAGAACCGTATCGGCGCGGCGGGCGATCTCCAACTCTCCCTGGCCCACTCCGACCGTCTCGATCACCACCATTTCGAACCCGGCGGCATCCAGGACGCGCACCGCGTCGGCGGTGGCGCGTGCGAGGCCGCCGAGGTTGCCGCGCGTCGCCATCGAGCGGATGAACACGCCGTCGTCGCCGGCCAGGTCGCGCATGCGTATGCGGTCGCCCAGGAGCGCACCTCCGCTGAACGGCGAGCTGGGGTCCACGGCGATCACGCCCACCCGACAACCGTCGCGCCGGAACGATTTGCACAGCTCGTTGACCAAGGTGCTTTTCCCGGTCCCCGGCGCACCGGTCACGCCGACGATCGCGGCGCGTCCGCCGCGCGCGTGCAGCTCGGCCGTCAGTTCGGCCGCGCTCGACGGGTTCGACTCGACCAGGCTGATCAGTTGCGCCAGCGCACGACGGTTTCCGTCGAGCGTCTGGCGCATCAACACCCGCGCAGCACGGCCTGCCTCGCGCATGGCGGAAGTTTACTCCCGCGAGTTGCGCCGGTACCGGACTAGAGGATCTGTCTCGCGATCCGCAGGCGCGTTCCGCGCATGTCGTCGCCGCGCAGCTCGCGCAGCGCATAGCCGACGAAATCCGCAGCGACCTGCTTCCTCCAGTACAAGTCGAGGTCGGCGTTGTCCATCGGCTTGGCACGCGAGGCGGCAAGCGTCGCGGCTTCGGCGATCACGTCGTCAGTCAGCTTCTTCCCGACAAGAGCTTCCGCCGCCTTAGGCACCAGGAACGGCCGCGAGGCGACTGCGCCGAGCGCGATGCGCGCCTCCTCGACCGTGCCGTCCTTTGCGAATCTCGCCGCGGCGGCGACGCCGAGCACGGGGAAATCGAACGCGCCGCGCCGGCGCAGCTTCCAGTAGGTGCTCCTCCACCCCGCAGCCGGCGGTAGCCGGATCTCGGTGAGAATCTCGTCGGGCCTGCGCTTCAGGTACTCGATCCCGTCATTGTTGTAGAGACTCTCGAGCGCGAGTTCCCTCTCATCGGTCGCCGAGACCAACTTCGCCTTCGCCCCGATCGCGATCAGCGCCGGCGCGCAGTCGGTGGAGGACATCGCCACGCAGCGCTTGCTGGCGGTCGCCACCCAGCAGATCCCGCCGTCCTTCTTCAGGCAGAAATCGATCGCCTTGCGCCATTCGTAGTTCTGGTTGTAGTAGGTGCAGCGCGTGTCCAGGCAGAGATTGCCTCCCAGCGTGCCCATGTTCCTCAGGTGCACGGTGGCCACCTGGGCAGCCGCCTGGCGCAAGGCGCCGTACGGCTGCGCTTTCGGCTCGTGGATGACCTCGGTGAGCGTCAGCCCGGCACCGAGCGTCAATCCAGCACCATTCGATACCTTCTTCAGGCTCTCGATGCGTCGGAGCGATACCAGCGTGCGCGGCGTCTGGTGCCGGCGCTTCATGTTCGGCAGCAGGTCCGTGCCGCCGGCGATCGGCATCGCGTCCGGTCCTTCCGCGGCGAGAATGCGCGCCGCTTCCGCGACGCTCGAAGGCGCCCGGAACTCGAACCACGGCAGCCGCATCATGCCGGCACCTTCACCTTCGGCCCGGCGCCCTTCACCGCATTGCCGTCGCCGCCTTCCCAGGGCGGGGGCACGACGACGGGCTCGGGATAGGGCACAGCGGGGAAATGCTCGGGCCCGACACGCGGTTCTTCGCCCTTCGCCTTCTTTTCCAGCGCGCGCAGCACCTTGTCGGGCGTGATCGGCAGCTCGTCGATCCTTACTCCCACCGCGTCGTAGATCGCGTTCGCGAGCGCCGGCGGCACGGGCAGCAGCGGCCCCTGCCCCACTTCCTTCGCGCCGAACGGGCAATTCGGATCGGGATCCTCGACGAAGACTGTCTCCACCTCGGGCATGTCGAGCGAGGTCGGGCTCTTGTACTCGAGCAGCGACGGGAACTTGTGAACGAGGGCGTTGGAAAGCTTCGGCGGGAGGCGCCGGAACACCTGCTCCTCCATCAGCGCCTCGGCAAGCCCCATGTAGACGCTGCCGACCACCTGGCCGCGCGCGAGCACCGGGTTGATGACGCGGCCGATGTCGTGCGCGATCCAGATCTTCGGCACTGCGATCCAGCCGGTCGCCCTGTCCACCTCGACCTCGACCACGCAGGCCGTGTAGGAGTACGCGGGCGACGGGCCGGCGCCCGCCCCCTTGTACCGGCCGGGCGGGTCCGGCGGCCGGTACGAGCCGACCGAGCCCAGCGTGCCGAACTTCGCCTCGGCGAGCTCGATCGCCTCGCGAAAAGCCATCCCTTTCGACGCATCGGCAGCGAGGAACACGCGGCCGTTTGCGAACTCGAGCCGGTTCGGCGCGACCTGGAACTGCTCGGAGGCTGCTTCTGCGATCCTTGCCTTCAGCGCCTCGGCGGCCTGGATCGCGGCGTTGCCCATCATCACCGTGACGCGGCTGGAGTAGGAGCCGAGGTCCACGGGAGTCAGGCCGGTGTCGCCGGTGAGCACGCGCACGTCCTCGGCGCCGATGCCGAGGACCTCGGCCACCATCGCTGCGAGCACGTCGTCCGATCCCTGCCCGATCTCGGTCGCGCCGCAAAGCGCCGTGACCTGGCCGCTGCGGTCGGCGAGCAGCTGCACGCCCGAGTGCGGCATCTTGTTCCAGTAGATCGGCAATCCCGCGCCGCACATGTACGCGCTGCAGGCGAGCCCGACGCCGCGGCCCTCGGGCAGCTTGCGGAACTTCTCCTTCCAGCCCGAACGCTCGACCACCTGACGGATGCACTCGGCAAGGCCGGCGGAGCCTATCCTGAGCCAGTTGGCCGTGAGCGAGTTCGGCTTGACCGCGATGCGCAGGCGCATCTCGGCCGGATCGAGCCCGAGTTTCTCGGCGATCTTGTCGAGCTGCACCTCCTGGCCGAAGCGCGGCTGCGGAGTGCCGTGTCCGCGCTTGGGACCGCAGGGCGGCTTGTTGGTGAACGTGCGGCAGGCCTCGAACTTGAAGCGCGGCAGCTCGTAGGTGGTGGGCGTAAGCACACCCGTGTAGAAAGTGCTCGCCGCACCGTGCGAGCCGTACGCGCCGCCGTCGAGCAGGGTCTGCAGGTGGATCCCGGTGAGGCGCCCGTCCTTCGTGACGCCGGTGCGGAACTTCATCAGCACCGGATGCCGCCCGCGGTGCACGTAGAAGACCTCCTCGCGCGAGAGGCAGATCTTCACCGGCCGGCCGAGCGCGAGCGCCGCCTTCGCCACCACCATCTCGTGGTTGGCGGGGTCGCACCTGCCGCCGAAGCCGCCGCCGTTCGGCGTCGCAACGACCCGGATCCGCGAGGCGGGCATCTGCAGCACGCGCGCGAGCTCCCGGTGCAGGTAATGCGGGTTCTGGGTGCTCGAGTACAGGACGAGGCCGCCCGCGTCCTCGAGCGCGGCGACCGCGGCTTGCTGCTCGATCGCGAGGTGGGTGTTGCCCTCGTAGAAGAAGACGTCCTCGAACACGTAGTCCGAGCTGCCGAGCGCCTCCTCGACGTCGCCGAACTCGTGGGCCTGGAGGCGGTGGATGTTCCCGTGCGGGCCGTACTCGTGGATGCGCGGCTCGGTCGTGGCGAGCGCCTCCTCGGGCGTCGCGATCGTCTTGAGCGGCCGGTACTTCACCTCGATCAGGTCCAGCGCCTCGGTGCAGGTCTGCTCGTCGCGCGCGATCACCGCGGCGACAGGGTCGCCGACGAAGCGCACGCGGTCGCTCGCGAGCGGATACTCGTCCTGCGATACCGGCATGATGCCGAACGTGACGGGAAAGTCCTTCCCCGTGAGGACGAGCTGGACTCCGGCGAGCTTCTCCGCGCGCGACACGTCGATCGCCTCGATCTCCGCGTGCGGCAGCGGCGAGCGCAGGAGCTTCATGTGCAGCATGCGCGGCAGCACGATGTCGTCGGCGAAGCGGGTTCGGCCGGTGACCTTCGCCCAGCCGTCCACCCGTCGGCGCGGTTTCCCGATGACCTTCATGCGGACTCCTTCATACGCCGCGCAGCCTCTTCGACGGCCTCGTAAATCTGCTGGTACCCGGTGCAGCGGCACAGGTTGCCCGAGATCGCCTCCCGGATCCGGTCGCGCGTGGGGCTGGGCTCGCGCTCAAGTAGCGCCTTCGCGGTCATCAGGATCCCCGGAGTGCAGTAGCCGCACTGGGCCGCGCCGAGGTCGGCAAACGCGGCCTGCAAGGGGTGAAGCTCGGCGCCTTTCGCCATCCCTTCAACCGTCTCGATCGAGCGCCCTTCGCATTCCACCGCGAGCACCAGGCACGAGAGCTGCGGCTCGCCGTCCACCAGCACCGCGCAGGCGCCGCATTCGCCCAGCTCGCAGCCGTGCTTGGTGCCGGTGAGGCCGAGGTCCTCGCGCAGCACCTCGAGCAGCGTCTTGTAGGGCGCGAACGAAGCCTCCTGCGTCTCGCCGTTCACGCGCAGGTCGATGTGGACGTTGCGCCGCACCATGACGCCCTGGCTCATTTTGTTTGGACCCCAAACAATCTCGGTCGCTACTTTAGTATCCTTCCTGCCGAAACGCAAAAGGGAGCCTCGCCATGCAGGAACTGCGCAGCTACGTCGAAGGCCGCTGGGTCGCCGGCACAGGGTCGCCGCAGACCCTGTTCAACCCCGCCACCGAGGAGCCCCTCGCCCGCGCGAGCAGCGAGGGCATCGACCTCGCCGCGGCGCTCGCCCACGCGCGGCGGGCGGGCGGCCCGGCCCTGCGCGCGCTCGGCTTTGCAGGGCGCGCGGCGCTCCTGAAGAGCATGGCCGACGCGATGCAGGCGCACCGCGACGAGCTGCTCGAGCTCGGGATCGCCAACGGCGGCAACACCCGCTCTGACGCGAAGTTCGACGTCGACGGCGCGATCCAGACGCTCCTCGCATACGCCGAGACCGGCGCTGCGCTCGGCGCCGCGCGTTTCCTCATGGACGGCGAAGGCATCCAGCTCGGGCGCTCGGTGCGCTTCCATGGCCAGCACGTGATGGTGCCGCGCCAGGGCGTGGCCGTGCACGTCAACGCCTTCAACTTCCCCGCCTGGGGTTTCGCCGAGAAGGCCGCGGTGGCGCTGCTCGCCGGCATGCCCGTGCTCGCCAAGCCGGCGACCAGCTCGGCGCTGGTCGCGCACCGGGTGACCGAGCTGATCGTCCAGAACAAGCTGCTGCCCGAGGGCGCGCTGTCGCTTCTCGTCGGCTCTCCGCGCGACCTGGTCTCGATGCTCGGCGCGCAGGACGTGCTCGCGTTCACCGGCTCGGGCGATGTGGGAAAGTCCATTCGGAAGCTTCCAAACATCAGCGAGCATTCCGTTCGCGTAAACGTCGAGGCCGACAGCCTGAACGCGGCGGTGCTCGGCCCGGACGTCGAGCCGGCGAGCGACATGTACGAGACGTTTCTGAAAGACGTGGTGCGCGACATGACTCAGAAGGCGGGACAGAAATGCACCGCGATCCGCCGCGTGCTCGTGCCGCGGCAGCACGCCGCGACAGTGCGCGACGACATCTCGGGCCTGCTCGCCGGCGTCAAGGTCGGCAATCCCGCGATCGAGGAAACCCGCATGGGGCCGCTCGCCACCGCCTCGCAGCTCGCCGATGCGCGCGAAGGCGTGCAGCGGCTGGGCGGCAAGCTCGCCTTCGGCAGCACGGCGCCTGTGTCGCCCAAGGGATTTTTCATGTCGCCCGTGCTCGTCGAGGAGCCGGGCGATGCGGTGCACAAGCACGAGGTGTTCGGCCCGGTGGCCTCGCTGCTGCCCTACGCGCAGGAGCCGGGAGGGATAGTGGCGCGAGGAAACGGCGGCCTGGTGTGCTCGCTCTATTCCGACGACGCGGCCTGGATCGAAGAGATGTTCCTGTGCATCGCGCCGCACCACGGGCGGATCTTCCTCGGCCATCCGAAGATCGAGCTTTCGCCGGGGCCGGGCACGGTGCTGCCGCAACTGGTGCACGGCGGGCCCGGGCGCGCCGGCGGGGGCGAGGAGCTGGGGGGCCCGCGCGGGCTCGCGTTCTACATGCAACGGGTCGCGCTCGAGGGCTCGCGGCCGGTCATAAGCAAATTACTCGGAAAGCCCGCCTGAGCGGCTCCAATTCCCGGTCGCGGGAATGGTCTGCCCGGCGTTATGATCCGCACCCCATCCCAGGAAAGGAGCAGGTCATGGCACTGCGCATAGGAGACGAAGCGCCGGACTTCACGGCGCAGACGACCGAAGGACCGATCGAATTTCACAAATGGATCGGCGACAAGTGGACGATCCTGTTCTCGCACCCGAAGGACTTCACGCCGGTGTGCACCACGGAGCTCGGCTACATGGCGCGCCTGAAGCCCGAGTTCGACAGGCGCAGCTGCAAGGTCATCGGACTGAGCATCGATTCGACCGACGACCACGAGCGCTGGGCGAGGGACATCGAGGAGACCCAGGGCGCCGCGCCCAACTACCCGATCATCGGGGATTCCGACCTGAAGGTGGCGAAGCTCTACGACATGATCCACCCGAACGCGAGCGGCGAGGCGAAGGGCCGCACCGCGGCCGACAACGCCACCGTGCGCTCGGTGTTCGTCATCGGCCCGGACAGGAAGATCAAGCTGATGCTCACCTACCCGATGAGCACCGGGCGCAACTTCGACGAGGTGCTGCGGGTGCTCGATTCGATGCAGCTCACCGCGAGGCACAAGGTGGCGACGCCGGTGAACTGGAAGCAGGGCGAGGACGTGATCATCCTGGCGTCGGTATCCGACGAGGACGCCAAGAAGCAGTTTCCGGCGGGCTGGAACGCCAAGAAACCCTATCTGCGGCTCGTGCAGCAGCCCAGATAGCTCCGGCTGTCCGGCCTCGAAAAAGGCGCCTCGCGGCGCCTTTTTTTGTCGCCGGCTCGCGACGGTCCCGGTAACAATCTGTTACCCAAGATGAGAATCTTGGGGTGTAGCCTGCGATCCAAGCTAAACGAAACGGCGCCTCGGGCGTTATGCCCGGGCAAGGACGCAAGACATGAGCAAAAGGCTGAAAGTCGTTGTTTTCGCGGGTGCCCTGCTCGCGGCGATGAGCGGCACGGCGGTCGCCCATGGGCATGTGCGCTTCAGCGTCACCTTCGGCACGCCGGTGTTCGTCGCCCCGCCGCCTCCCGTCTACTACTACTACCCGTCCCCGCGCGTCGTCTACTACCCGCCGGCGCCGGTGTATTCGGTCTATTACGCACCGGCGGTGCGCGTCGTGCGTCCGCACGGCTGGCGCGGGTATCCTCGCTACCGGAGCCGGTGATCATGAACAGGATCAAGCTTTTCTTCGTTCTGAGCGGGCTTGCGCTCGGAGCCGCCGCAGCGTTTCCCGCGCAGGCGCACCACTTTGGCGGTCACCCGCGCGTCACCTTCGGCTTCCAATTCGGGGTGCCGCTCGGCTACCCGTACTACTACCCGCCGCCCTACTACTATCAGCCGTACTATCCGCCGGTCGTTGTACAGTCTTCTCCGCCCGTCTACGTGGAGCGCGGCGATTCGCAGCCCGCGCAGGCGCAGGACTCCTGGTACTACTGCCCCGACGCGAAGATGTACTACCCCTACGTGAAGCAGTGCCCGGGCGGCTGGCAGCGGGTCAATCCGCAGCCGTCCCAGTGAGCAACCGATGAATATCGCGAAGAAGATTCTCGTCCCGGCAACGGCGATGTTGCTGGCGGCCTGCGCCACGACGCCGAGCGGGCCGGGGGTGCTCGTGCTCCCCGGCGAAGGCAAGAGCTTCGACCAGTTCCGCTTTGATGAGCAGGACTGCAGGCAGTACGCGAGGGCGCAGGTCGACGGCAAGACACCGGGCGAGGTTGCCGGGGAGTCCGGCTTCGGCAGCGCGGCGGTCGGCGCGCTCGTCGGCGGGCTCGCCGGCGCGGCGATCGGCGGCAACAGCCGCTCGGCGGCCGCGGGCGCGGGAATCGGACTGGCGGGCGGCGCGATCGCGGGCGCGGGCGCAGGCAACGCCTCCGCGCGCACACTGCAGCAGCGCTACGACTTCAGCTACCAGCAGTGCATGTACGCGAAGGGGCACAAGGTCCCGGTCGCCGGCAGCATGAGCCAGTCGCGCCCAGCGCGCCGGGCAGCGCCGCCTCCTCCGCCGCCGCCCGGAATCCAGCCGCCTCCCGGCTGAAGGCGCAGCAGCGTCCTGAACGCTTCGGCGTCGCTCGAGCCGCCGCCGAAATCGATCAGTCTGCGACGGCCAGCAAAGCGGCCAGCACCGCCGCGAGAGCGGCTGGAATGCCGTAGCGCTCGAGCTTCGACACTGTGTCGCCCGCGATCACCTCGACCGGCACCGATGTCATTTCGAGCACCTTGTTGGTGACCGAATTTTCGACCAGCCGGGTCAGCGAGTTCTTGCGTGCGGTGCTCATCACGATATGGTCGCAGCGCAAGCGGCGGGCCGTCTCGGTGATGGTTTTCGCCCTGTCACCCACCGCGGCGTGCGCCGAATAGGGAATGCTGAAGCCGTCGAGCATCTGCTTGATCGGTCCCAGCGCCTTTTCGGACTCATCGCGATGGTAGTCGTGGAGGTTCTTCCTGCTGACAAAGCGAGCGATGTAACTGCTGAACGGCGGCTGAACGTTCAGCAAGTGGATCTCCATCGCCGTGTTGTTCATGAATTCCTTGATGACATGCTTCACCGCGAACTGGCAATTACGGGAGCCGTCGATCGGGACAAGCACCTTTAGCATGACGTTCCCTCCTGCGAATTGCTGCGAGATCGATGCGAGACTTGCGCCCTGCTGCGCAAAGCGGGCGACGGGTGCGCCAGACACCGGGGCCTGCGCTGCTTCCGTGCTTGCCGCCCGGCTCCGGAAGTAGAACTTGAGCAGCTCCATGGCGACCGGCGAGGCGAAGAAGAACGGCAGCATGAACAGCCAGTCATTCAGCGTTAGCGGCACGGTGCCGAAGAACGGCCTGAGGAACGGCGCGTATACCACCAGCAGGACCAGCCAACTGCAAGGACCCATCGCCGGTCACGACGATGGCGCTGGACAAACTCGTCCTCTGGGTGAACGCGGATACCCCCTACTGAGCACGATCACCGATCTTGATCGGAGCCTGACGTTTTTCGGTCATGTTCGATGGGGTGGGCGGGGTCAACGCCATCGCCAAACGTAACCAAGCTTTGCCTCTATAAAGCATAAAGTTATGGCGCTCAAAATCAAGCCGGATGGCACCGCAAATGGCTTGGCGGTGTCAATGGTGTCAAGAAGCCCTGCGTTTGGGCAAAATCGGCCGTTGACAGACGCGATCCGCCATCACGAAACGTGAAAATAACAGCATCAAATCCGGTGGCCAGGTTCACCTACAAGACCGCGCGGGACTACGCGTCGAGGCGGCAAATAAGGCGGGCGGAAAATTCAAGCTGGGCGGCACAGGATCCAAGCAGGAACACCAGATCATCGTGGTTGCGCTCGAGAAGCACACCGGGCGCGAGGTTCACCTAGGTCTCGTTCCGGGGCGGCGGCGAGGGCCTATTCCGCCTTCGATTTCCTTACCGGCGGCCTGCAACCACACGAATGCCCGGAGGCAATCGGAGCCTCCTTATGAAAAACGCAAGACCCGTTCCCGCTCCCGAGCCGAGCCAAATCGTTCCGGCATGGCACTGCATGACGGTGGCGGAGGTGATCGGCGCCGCCGGCACTTCGCTGGAAAAGGGCCTCACCGCGGCCGAGGCTGCAGCCCGCCTCGCCAGCCACGGGCCGAACGAGATCCGCGAAGCGAAGCGCCGCGGCGCCTGGCGCATGCTCCTCGACCAGTTCACCGACTTCATGATCATCGTGCTGATCGTGGCGGCGGTGATCGCGGGCGCGATCGGCGAGCCGCAGGACGCGATTGCGATCCTGGCGATCGTGGTGCTGAACGGCATCGTCGGCTTCGTCCAGGAGTACCGCGCCGAGCGCGCGATGGCGGCGCTGAAGCAGCTGTCCGCGACCAGCGCCAAGGTCGTGCGCGGCGGCGCGGTCTGCGTCATTCCGGCGGCCGGGCTGGTGCCGGGTGACCTGGTGGTGCTCGAGGCCGGCGACGCCGTGCCGGCGGATCTGCGCATCGTCGAGGCGGCGGCGCTCAAGGCCGAGGAGGCGGCGCTCACGGGCGAGTCCGTGCCGGTGGAGAAGGGCGTCGCGGCGCTCGCCGATCCCGGACTGCCCGTCGGCGACCGCAGGAACATGGCGTACAAGGGCACGGTCGCGACCTACGGCCGCGGGCGCGGCATCGTCGTCGCCACCGGCATGCAGACCGAGCTCGGCGGGATCGCGGCGCTGCTCTCGGCCGAAGGCGAGGCGCACACGCCGCTGCAGCGCCGGCTGAAGCGCTTCGGCCGCAGCCTCGCGCTCGCCGCGCTCGCGATCTGCGCGCTGGTGTTCGCGTTCGGCGTACTGCGCGGCGAGCCGCTGATGCTCATGTTCCTCACCGCGGTGAGCCTCGCGGTGGCGGCGATCCCCGAAGCGCTGCCCGCCGTGGTGACCATCTCGCTCGCGCTCGGGGCCTACAAGCTGGTGCGCAAGAACGCGCTCATCCGGCGCCTGCCCGCGGTCGAGACCCTCGGCTCGGTCACGTACATCTGCTCGGACAAGACCGGCACCCTCACGCAGAACCGCATGCGCGTCGAGGCGCTCCACGCCGACGCGGAAGCGCGGCCGCTGCTGCTGCGCGCCATGGCGCTCAACAACGACGCCCGGATCGCGCACGACGGCGGGGAAATCGGCGATCCGACCGAGGTCGCCCTGCTCCTCGCTGCGGGCGAACATGGAGTGCTCAAGGCGGCGGTGGAGGCCGAGCACCCGCGCCTCGCGGAGCTTCCATTCGACTCGGACCGCAAGTGCATGACGACCTTCCACGCGGACGCCGAAGGCGTGATCGCCTTCACCAAGGGCGCGCCGGAGCGGGTGGTGGAGCAGTGCCGGGAGATGCTGGCGCGCGGCGCGCAGGTTCCTGTCGCGGCCGCGCCGATCCTCGCCGAGGCCGAGCGCATGGCGGCGGACGGGCTGCGCGTGATCGCCTTCGCCTTCCGGCGCTGGCCGGCGGCGCCCTCGGTGCTCTCGGCAGAGGAGGTCGAGACGCGGCTCGTGTTCCTTGGCCTCGCCGGGATGATGGATCCGCCGCGGCCCGAGGCGGCGGAGGCGGTTGCGCTGTGCAAGTCCGCGGGGATCACCCCGGTGATGGTGACCGGGGACCATCCGGCCACCGCGCGCGCCATCGCGGCGCGGCTGGGCATCTTGGCCGAGGGCGCGCGCTCGATCACCGGCCCGGAGATGGCGCGGCTCGCGCGCGACGAATTCGCGGCGCAGGTACGCGACATCCGGGTGTACGCGCGCGTCGATCCCGCGCAGAAGATCGCCATCGTCGAGGCGCTGCAGTCGCGCGGCGAGTTCGTCGCCATGACCGGCGACGGCGTGAACGACGCGCCCGCCATCAAGCGCGCCGAGATCGGGATCGCCATGGGGAAAACCGGCACCGACGTGGCGCGCGAAGCCTCGAGCATGGTGCTGCTTGACGACAACTTCGCCACCATCGTGGCCGCAGTGCGCGAGGGCCGGCGCATCTACGACAACATCCGCAAGTTCATCCGCTTCGTGATGGGAGGCAACGCCGGCGAAATCGCGACGATCCTGTGCGCACCCCTGTTCATGCTGCCGCTTCCGCTGGCGCCGATCCAGATCCTGTGGATCAATCTGGTGACCGACGGGCTGCCGGGGCTCGCGCTTGCCGGCGAGCGCGCGGAGCCCGGCGTCATGCGCCGCCCGCCGCGCTCCCCCTCCGAAAGCGTCTTCGCCCACGGCATGTGGCAGCACATCGTCTGGGTCGGCCTGCTGATCGGCGCGCTGTGCATCGCCGTCCAGGCATGGGCCTACGGGACGGGCTCGCCGCGCTGACAGACGATGGTGTTCACCGTCCTGACGCTGTGTCAGCTCTATCACGTGCTCGCGATCCGGACGGAGCGCGAATCCGTGTTCGCGATCGGTTTCGCCTCCAACGTGCCGCTGCTCGGCGCGGTGCTCGCCACCTACCTGCTGCAGCTGGCGGTGATCTACGTGCCCGCGCTCAACCTGGTGTTCAAGACCGAACCGCTCGATCTCGACGAGCTGCTGTTCTGCACTTTCGCGCCTTCAATCGTGTTCTTCGCGGTCGAATTCGAGAAGTGGATGGTGAGGCGGCGCTGGATCTATCTCGATTGAGCCGGTAACGCCGCGCCGCGCGCCCTCGACGAGCATCGGCGCGACGTACGGCGCCGGACCCGCTTCAAGCCTGCCCGAGGGTGTAAACAAGGTACAGCGCCCCCACGTACACGACGGGGATGGCGGGCGCGAGGACCCGCACCGAGGCGAAGGCCCGCGACTGGCAGCTCTTGAACACGAGGTAGCCCATGGTCATCAGCATCAAGGCCGCTCCGGCGGCGGCGAAATGCGCGCTTTGCATTTCGCGCAGCAGCGGTCCCTCGGCGTGAAACAGGTCGGCGATGGAGATGATGGCGATGTTGAACGCGTTGCTGCCGTAGACGTTTCCCATGGCGATGCCGTAGGAGCGGCGCAGGGACGCGGCCACCGTCACCGAGGCTTCGGGCAGCGTCGTCACGATGGACACCAGCAGCACGCCGATGAAGCTCGCGCTGATGCCGGAGGCTTCCGCGATGGCGTCGGCGCTCGAAGCGAGGTAGCGCCCGGCAATGATGACCACCAGCACCGAGATGCCGAAGCCGATCCAGGCGTTGCGCGCGCTGCCTGTAGGGCCGGGGATGTCTTCCAGGTGCATGTGCGTGCGTCCGGCGTGGTACACGAGCCGCATGCCGTACAGGTAGGCGGCGCCGATCAGTAGGCCGCCGACGCTGACCGGGCCGAGGACCTTGAAATCACCGAGCGCGCCGAAGATAAGCGCGAGGATCACCAAGCCGAGGCTGCTGAGGATCAGCAGTTCCGTGTCGCGGCCATGTTTACCGAAGAGATTCGGCACGCCAAACACCAGCGCCGCGCTGGCGAGCACGAAAATGTTGATCATGTCGGCGCCGAACACGTTGCCAAGCGCGAGGCTGGGGTTGTTCTCCAGCCAAACCGCCGACACGTTGACCGTGAGCTCGGGCAACGACGTCGCGATGCCTACCAGCAAGGTACCCACCCAGAGCTTGCCCCAGCCGGTCGCTTCCGCCAGCGCGTCGCCGAAGCGGGCGAGCCCGACGCCGGCCATGATCACGAACGTGGAGCTGACGAGAAAGACGAGGATCGCGGTGCCCAGGGCTCCCATATCGTGTTATTCGGTAATTTGTCGTTGGTTGTGAGGCGCGGGCGATTGCACGCTTGCGCGCTTGCGACCGAGGAACCGGCCAGAGTGGAACTGTTCCGCAGCCGCAGCGGGAAACGCGGCCGGCAGTGGGACGGCAGCGCGCTGCCGGATGGGGGACCCGAGCCGGCGGCGTTCGCGGTGTCCGGTACGGCGATGCATGCGTTCCTCCTCCGCATGAGACTTCGGGGACCGCATGCTGGGGGCGCCGGGTGACCCCCGCCAGCAAGCGGCCTTTACCTCGGACGAGCCCCAATTTGGGCTACCGCCGTCCAGGCAAAGGTCTCGCTTGCAACGTTGCGGTTGCCGGCAAGGCCGGGGACGCGGAAATTCTCCCGCATCCCGTGATGACGGCCCTGCCGCAGCGGCGCTGCTCTCGCGCCGCCGTGGCTACTCCCCTTTGGAGGTGCGCTTTGGGGATTCCCTCAAAAATCAGCCCCGCGCGCATTGCCCTTTTACCACGGCGATTCTCCACGCGTCAAAACGGCAGCGCGAGAGCCGGTTCAACCGGGCGTGTGCTTGCGCAGCCTGACCGCGTCCCGGCGGCGCGCGCGCACGCGGATGTTGAGCATCTCGACGCCGACCGAGAACGCCATCGCGAAATAGATGTAGCCCTTCGGTATCGGGTAGTCCCAGCCCTCGGCGATCAGCGCCATGCCGACGAGGATCAGAAAGCTCAGCGCGAGCATTTTCACGGTGGGGTGGCGGTCGACGAACCCGCCGATCGGTCCGGCCGCGAACATCATGACGCCGACGGCCGCGACGATGGCGAGCACCATGATCGGCACCTGCTCGACCATGCCGACGGCGGTGATCACCGAATCGAGCGAGAACACGATGTCGATGATCGCGATCTGCGCGATCACCGCGGCGAAGCCCGCGCGTACCGCGGCCGCCGCGTGTTCGTCCGCTTCTCCTTCGAGGGCGTTGTGGATCTCATGAACGCTCTTCCACAGCAGGAATAGGCCGCCCCCGATGAGTATCAGATCGCGCCCCGAGATCTCCTTGCCGATCAAGGAGAACAGCGGCTCGGTGAGCGTCATCACCCACGCGAGCGAGAGCAGCAGCGCGATGCGCGTGAACATGGCGAACGCGAGCCCGAGCGTGCGCGCGCGCGGCCGCTGCGCTTCCCGCAACCGGCCGACGAGGATCGAGATGAAGATGATGTTGTCGACGCCGAGGACGATTTCCAGCGCCGTGAGTGTGACGAGTGCAATCCATGCCTGCGGATCCGACAGCCATTCCATGGGTAATCTTCTCGCCTTCCGCGTCGCCTAAGCGCGCAGCCAACTCGGCACACCCGCCTTGCAGAAGTACCTGGCGATCAGTCAGTTCGCAGCCGCCAGCAACAGGGCCAGCGCGACCCCGACCCCGACTCCGGCCGGAATGCCGTAGCGCTCCCACTTCGACGCTTCCTCGCCCGCGATTATCGCGACCGGCATCGAAGTCAGTTCGATCACCTTGTTGGTGACCGAGTTTTCGACCAGCCGGGTGAGCGAGTTCTTGCGCGCGGTGCTCATCACGATGTGGTCGCAGCGCAAGCGGCGGGCGGTATCGGTGATGGCTTTCGCCCTCTCACCCACCTCGGCGTGCGCCGAGTAAGGAATGCTGAAGCCGTCGAGCATCTGCTTGACCGGGCCCAGCGCCTTTTCGGCCGCGTCGCGGTGGTAGTCGCGGAGGCTCTTCCTGCTGACAAAGCGCGCGATGTAGCTGCTGAACGGCGGCTGCACGTTCAGCAGGTGGATCTCCATCGCCGTGTTGTTCATGAATTCCTTGATGACATGCTTCGCCGCGAACTGGCAATTACGGGAGCCGTCGACCGGGATGAGTATCCTTAGCATGCTGCTCCCTCCTGCAAATTGTTGCGAGATCGATGCGAGATTTGCGCCCTGCTGCGCGAAGCCGGCGACAGGTGCGCCTAACACCAGGCCCTGCGGCGTTTCCATCGTCCTTGCCGCCCGGTGCCGGAAGCAAACCTTGAGCAGCTCCATGGCGACCGGCGAGGCGAAGAAGAACGATAGCATAAACAGCCAGTCACTCGCACTAAGGAAGTAAGCGGCACGGTGTCGAAGAACGGCCTGGGGAACGGAGCCGCTGGCTACTGCGTGTAGTTCGAACAGGTCGGCAAGCGTGTCTACCCGACGGACGCCGGACAACGCCTTTATGCCGGCTGCAACGACGTATTCCGCGCGCTATCGGGGCTTGAAAAAGCGCTCAACGGCATGCGTGCCATGGAGAGCGGGCATCTGCGGCTGGCTGTTTGCTCGACGGGTAAGTACTTCGCCCCGCGCATGCTCGGCGCCTTCATCCAGCGCTATCCGGGAGTGGACGCGTCGCTGGAGATTCACAACCGCAAAACGCTCATCGACCGGCTCGCAAACAACGAGGACGATCTTTACCTCTTCGCCTCGCCGATCGACAGGGAAGACGTCGTAACCCAGGCGCTCCTGCCAAATCCGCTGGTGGTTTTCGCGCGCGACGACCATCCTCTCGCCAACGCGCGGCAGATCAGCTTCGAGCGCATCGCCGCGGAGCCCTTCCTCATGCGCGAACCCGGGTCCGGGACACGGCTGCTCGCGACGAAACTGTTCGAGCAGCACGGGCTTGCCCCGAAGATCAGGCTGGAGCTGAGCACCGACGAGACGATCAAGGAGGCCATCCTGGCCGGCCTGGGCGTGTCGATCATGTCGCGCTTCACGCTCGGACTGGAGCCCGAAGCCTCGCGACTGATTTGTCTGGACGTCGACGGCTTTCCCCTGGAAAACCACTGGTACTTCGCTTATCCGTTGGGCAAGCAGCCGTCGGCAACAGCCCGGGCGTTCATGGATCTTGCACGACTGGAAGCCAAGGGGCTGGTCATGGAGGAATTGCGCGGCATGGCGAAATCCGCGCGCCCATGCGAGGGAGAGTGAGGATCGGCTAACCGGCGAGAACCGAGGTCTGGCGCCAATTTTCCCGGAACCGCGGCATCACTCGCGAAGCGAACAGTTCCAGCGTCCTGAACGCCTCGGCGTCGCTCGAGCCGCCGAAATTGATCTGCATCGAAGGCTCGATCGAGCCGCCGAAGGACTCGGCGCACGCCTTGACCTGATCGGCGACCTCGTCCGGCGTGCCGACGAACGCGCCGCCGTTGGCGACGATCTTCTCCGGCGTGGTCGCGATGATGCTCGCGACCATCCTTTCGTAGCCGGGATACTGGTCGGATGACCTGCCCTGCCACGCGGTGCAGGCATCGGCGAAAGTCTGCAGGTACCGTTTGCAGATGCGCTCGAACCCGGCGCGCGCCTCGTCGCGCTTCTCGGCGACGTAGCAGAACTGCGCCACCTGCACCTGCTCGGCGCCCGGCGGGTGGCCGGACTCGGAGCAGACCCTGCGGTAAAGCCCGACCAGCTCCTGCAGGAGGCCCGGCTTGCCGGCGTAGGGAACGATCATCAGGTTGAAGCGGTTGCGCGCTGCGTAGGTGAACGATTCCTCGCCCGAGATCGCGGCGATCCAGATTGGTGGGTGCGGCTTCTGCACCACGCGCGGCATGAGATGCACGTCCTCGATCGTCCAGAAGCGGCCCTTGTGCGTCACCCGGTCCTCGGTCCACAGGCGACGGATGATCGCGATGCCTTCCTCGAAGCGCGCGCGGCTTTCCTCCATCGGCACGCCGAACACCTCGAATTCCTTGGGCAGGAACGCGCGCCCGAAGCCCGCGTCGAGGCGGCCGCTGCTCATGTTGTCGAGCATCGCGAGGTCGCCGCCCAGGTGCGCCGGGTGGTGGAACGCCGGGATCACCGCCCCGGTGATGAGGCGGATGCGTTTCGTACGCGCCGCGATCGCGGAGAGGAACACGCACGGGTTGGGCGAGTGCCCGCCGTAGTCGAAGAAGGAATGCTCGACGGTCTTGATCGAGCTGTAGCCGAGCTGATCGGCCCGCTCGGCGAGCCACAGGCACTGCGCGTAGTAGTCCGCCGTGGTCGAGTCTTCGGGGCGGAACGAGGGAAAGAAGTTGAGGCCGAATTTCATTTTTGAGCGATGCTACCATGTGCCCCGTGAAGCTACGCGGCAGGGTCGCGGTCGTCACCGGCGCAGGCAGCGGCATCGGCAAGGTGCTTGCCACGCGCCTCGCGCGCGACGGAGCGTCGGTGGTCGTCGCGGACTTGAAGAACTACGACGTTGCCGCCGCCGAAATCGCGAAGAGCGCCAATGCGCGGACGCTCGGATTGCAAGTCGATGTCGCTTCGGAAGACGACGTCGCGCGCATGGCGGCCGAGACCATGAAGACGTTCGGTCGCGTGGACATCCTCGTCAACAACGCGGCGTATTTCGCCCCGATCGAGCTTCGCCCCTTCGAAAGGATCGACGCCGCCGAGTGGCGCAAGGTGATGGAGGTGAACACGCTCGGCGTGTTCCTGTGCTGCCGCGCCTGCGTGCCGCACATGCGCTCGGGCGGCTACGGCCGCATCATCAACCTCGCCTCGGGCGCGGCGATCAAGGGCGTGCCGCTGTTCCTGCACTACGTCGCGAGCAAGGGGGCGGTGATCGCGATGACGCGCGCACTCGCGCGCGAGGTCGGCAAGGACGGCATCACTGCGAACGCGCTCGCGCCCGGCTTCACGCTCTCCGAGAGCATGCTCAAGCACGCCCAGCAGCTCAAGCACGGCGAGGGGAGCAAGGCCTCACGCGCCATCGCGCGCGACGAGCATCCCGAGGACCTGGTCGGCGCGGTGAGCTTCCTCGCGAGCGAGGACGCCGCGTTCATCACCGGCCAGACGCTGGTGGTGGACGGCGGTTCGGCGATGGTCTAGCCGCAGATCGCCGGCAATACTTCGCTGATCGAGCCGGGCAGCACCGCGTCGGCGACCCCGTCGAAGGGCGTCGGCTGCGCGTTCAGGATCACGATCTTCGCTCCCGCCTGCCGCGCGATGTCGACGGCTCCCGCGATGGGATAGACCTGAAGGCTCGTTCCCACGGAAAGGAACAGGTCCGCCTCGCCCGCGACCCGCATCGCGCGGTCGATCACCTCGGGCACCAGGTTCTGGCCGAACGAGATGGTGTCGCTCTTCAGGATGCCGCCGCAGTCCTCGCAGCGCGGGTCTTCCTCCCCCGCGCGCACGCGCTCGAGCACGGACTGCATCGGCCCTCTCGTGCCGCAGCCCCAGCACATGAACTTGCGCATGGTGCCGTGCACCTCGACCACGCGCTCAGGCGAGTTGCCGGCGAGCTGGTGCAGCTCGTCGATGTTCTGCGTGATGAGCGCATGGAGCTTGCCGCGCCGCTCCAGATCGACCAAAGCGAAGTGGCCGGGATTCGGCTTCGCCTGCCATGCCGATGAGTGCAGCCGGTTCTGCCACGACGCTTTCCTCACCTCCGCATCGGCGAGATAGTGATGGATGTTCGAGAGCTTCTCGGCCAGCGGGTCCTTAGTCCACACCCCTCGCGGGCCGCGGAAATCGGGAATCCCGGAGTCCGTGGAGATGCCCGCGCCGGTGAGCGCGACGATGCGCGACGCCGCGTCGATCCAGGAACGGACTTCGGCAATCAAGGAATCTGGATCTTGCCGCCGCCCGGCATCCCGCCTACGGGCGGAATGCCGCCCTGCGGGATGACGATCGAGGAGGCGGCCTGGCGGCGCAGGTCCTGCAACTCCTTCACCGTGCGCTCGATCGCCTCCTTCGCGAGCTGGCCGAACTTCTCGGCCGCCTCCTCGAGCGAGCCGGCGCCGATTTCGAACGCGATCGGCAGCGCGCCCGCGGGCGTGAGCACCTGCGTCTCGCCCACGTAGAGCACGGCGCGCGCGGCGTCGCGCGCGCCGTCCTTTTTCATCGGGGTGAGGCGCCGGATGGTGCCGATCCTCCGGTCGGTGAAGACCTCCTCGAGGTACAGCGCCGACGGGTCGAGCTTCAGCTCGGAGCCGCGGGGCTCGGTCGGTGTCGCCATGCGCGCAGTCTAATTCGCCTTGATGCCAGCGGCCTTGATCAGTTTCGCGTTCGCTTCCAGCTCCTCATCGATCATGCCCTGGAACGCGGCGAGCGACATGGTGAGGGGATCCGCGCCGAGCTTCCTGATCTGGGCGCTCAGGTCGGCCGTCTGCACCAGTGCGTTGATCTCGCGGTGCAGGCGCTCGACGATCGGCCGTGGCGTCTTCGAGGAGATCAGGACGCCGAGCCAGAAATTGTAATCCGAGTTCGCGTACCCCAGTTCCACGGTGGTGGGCACGTCCGGCATCAGCGAGCTGCGCTTCGGCCCTCCCACGGCGAGCGCGACGACCTTGCCCGCGTCCGCCATCTTCTTCGCCTGGAACACGAGCGCGAAGTAGCAGTCCGCGCGGCCGGCGAGGACCTCGGTGAGCGCATCGGGCGCGCCTTTCATATGCACCTTCAGAACCTCGATGCCGGCGGAGAAGCGGAAGCGCTCCAGCTGCATGTGGGTGGCGCTGCCGATCCCCGCGGTCGAGCACACCACTTTGCCGGGGTTCGCCTTGGCGGCGGCGACCAGATCGGCCGCCTTCTTGTACCCCTTCTCGGGCGAGGTGACGAGCACCGTCGGTATCGTCGCCATGGTCGCGACCGGCGCGAGATCCTTCGGATCGAGCCCGGGGTTGAGCAGCGTGGAGACAGTGAATGCCGAGGCGTACATCATCATCGTGTGGCCGTCGGGCTCCGCGGACGCTACGTACTTGGCACCGACCAGCCCGCCGGCACCAAGCCGGTTCTCGACGATCACCGGCTGGCCGAAAACAGGCGAGAGCTTCTCGGCGAGGATGCGCGCCATGGTGTCGGAGGCGCTGCCGGGCGTCACGCCCGAGACGATGCGAATGGTCTTGCTGGGAAAGCCTTGCGCCGCGGCGAGCGCCGGTACGAGCAATGCCAGAGCCGCCGCGATCCAGTTGCGTTTCATGACTCCTCCTCTGTCAAACCTTGGGCAGGCCGAACTGCGCCGCCAGCCAGTCGGCCGAGCGGCTGCGGTACCGGTACGGCCGGTTGTTCGCATTGTGGCCTCCATCCTCGACCATCAGCAACTCCACCGGGCCCGAGACCCTCTTCGCGAGCCGCTCGGCGTGCTCGGCCGGCACCAGCCGGTCCTGCCGCCCCGCCACGATAAGGAGGGGGCAGGTGATGCGGCCCGCCGCGTCCTTCATCGAAAGCCGAGAGGCGTATTGCCGCGCCTCGGCCTCGGTCCGGCAATGGCTGCGCGCGCGGAACGTGTCGCGCGTGAGCTCGGGAAGCGCGTCCCAGATCTCGGCCCACTCGAACGGGCCGGAGAGCGCGATGCAGGCCCGGATGCGCTTCTCGTATGCCGCGGCGCGCGGCGCATAGTAGCCGCCCAGGCTCACGCCCCATATCCCGACGCGCGATGCGTCGAGGTCGAGGCGCGTGCCGATCCAGTCGAGCACGGCGTGCGCCGCCTTCTCGTAGTCGCCTGCGATCGGGATCTCGTACTCGGCCTCGCCCTGCCCGGGGCCGTCGAGCGCGAGCACCGCGATAGAGCGCGCGAGAAACGGCTCCTCGTAGGCGTGGATCTCCTCTTTCGTGGAATCGAGGCCCGGCGCCATGACGAGCACCGGGCATCTCCCCGGAGCCGGCCTTCGCAGCACGGCATAGAGCGTCTTTCCGTCGAAAGGAATCGCCACGCGCTCTCCCGGCGGCCGGATGAGCGGCAGCGCATCGGTGTAGCACTCGACCGCCTTCTTGTGCGCCGCGCGCATCTGCGCGGGATCCTGCACGAACACGAACTTGGCGAAGTGGTAGTACATCGCCGCGCGCACCAGGTGCTCGCCCGCGGTGAGGCGCCAGCCCTGCGCCAGCGCCTCGCGGCCGAGCGCCTCGTGCACGCCTGCGCGCGCGCACCACGCGGCGCACCAGTCCTCCCAGCGCGAGATGCCCGCCGTGACCTCCTCGAAATCGGCGAGCTGCACGCCGTTCGAGACGAAGCGCGGCGCCCAGTGGTCGATGGCGGAGGCGACGCGAGCGTCCCTGCGCGCCGCCGTCTGGACGCTCATTTCAGTTGATCTTGATTCCGGCCGTCTGGACGATCTGCCTCCACTTCGCGCCGTCCTCGACGATGAGCTTCGCGTACTCCTCGGGCGTGGTCGGGAACGGCTCGACGCCCATCTTGCTGAGCGCATCGAGCACGTCGGGCGATCCGAGGGCTTTCACGACTTCCGCGTTCAGCCGCCGCACGATGTCGCCCGGCGTTCCCGCCGGCGCGAGCATCCCGAAATAGGAAGCGAACTCGTAGCCGGGAAGCCCGGCCTCGGCGGTGGTCGGCAGCTCGGGCATGCGCGCCAGCCGTTTTTTCTGCGCCACCGCGAGCGCCTTGAGCTTTCCGCTCTGCACGTGCGGCGCGTAGATCACGATTGTGTCGATCATCACGTCCAGCCGCCCGGCCAGCATGTCGACCAGCGCCTGGTTCACCCCTTTGTACGGGACGTGAAACAGCTGCACGCCGGCGGCGACGTTGAACGCCTCTCCCGCGACGTGCAAAAAGTGCCCGACCCCCGCCGAGCCGTAGGTGAGCTTGCCGGGCCTTGCTTTGGCGTACTCGATGAATTCCTTCAGCGAGCTCACCGGTATCGAGCCCTGGACGATCACCACGACCGGCGCGGCCGTGAGGACGCTGATCGGCGCGAACGACTTGACCGGGTCGTACGGAAGCTTCGGCTGCAGCGCCGGCGCGCTCGACAGCGCTCCGCTGGTGCCGACGAAAATCGTGTAGCCGTCCGGCGGGGATTTCGCGACCGCTTCGGCACCGATAATGCCCGCACCACCGGGCCGGTTTTCCACGAACACCTGTTGGCCGAACGCGTCGGTGAGCTTTTGCGCCATCAGCCGCCCGATGGTGTCGACATTGCCGCCCGGCGGGAAAGGAACGACCAGCTTGACCGGCTTGGCCGGATAGGCCTGCGCCAGCGCCGCGGCGCTCGCAATCGCCGCAAGCAGCACTGCAACTGCTGCGAAAATCCTCCTCATGTCATCCTCCTCCGGTTATTTCAACTGCGCAGCTTGAAGCGCTGGATTTTTCCAGTCGCCGTCTTCGGTAATTCGTCGCGAAACTCGATCCAGCGCGGGTACTTGTAGGGCGCGAGCTTGTCCTTGACGTGCTGCTGCAGCGCCGTCGTCAAGGACTCGCTCGCCGTCTGGCCGGGCTTGAGAACCACGTAGGCCTTCGGCTTGACGAGCTTGTCCCGGTCTTCGGCGCCGACCACTGCGGCTTCAAGTACCGCCTCGTGCGAGATGAGCGCGGCTTCGACCTCAACCGGCGAGACCCAGATTCCGGACACCTTCAGCATGTCGTCGGCGCGGCCGCCGTAGACGTAGTAGCCCTGCTCGTCCACGCTGTACTTGTCGCCGCTGCGCGTCCACGGCCCCTGGAACGTGTTCTTGGTTTTCTCTCTCTGGTTCCAGTACATGATCGCGGCGGTCGGCCCGCCGATCTGCAGCTCGCCGAGCTCTCCCGGCTTGGTGACGACGTTGCCCTGATCGTCCACCAGGCGCAACTGATAGCCGGGCACCGACTTGCCCGTCGTGCCGAAGCGCACCTCGCCCGGCCGGTTGGAGAGGAAGATGTGCAGCATCTCGGTCGAGCCGATGCCGTCGAGGATCTCCAGCCCGGTCCTTTCCTTGAAGCGCCGCGCGATGTCGGGCGGGAGCGCCTCGCCCGCCGACACGCAGGTGCGCAGCGCGAGCTGCTCGCGCTTCGGAAACGCGGGACTCGCAAGCAGCGCCGCGTAGAGCGTCGGCACGCCGTAGAAGATGGTCGGCTTCTTCTCGACCAGGCGCTTGAACACCGAATCCGGGGTCGGGCGCTCGGCCATCAGCACCGCGGTCGCGCCCACCGACATCGGGAAGGTGAGCGCGTTGCCCAGGCCGTAGGCGAAAAACAGCTTCGCCGCCGAGAACACCACGTCCGACTCGCGGATGCCGAGGACCTGCTTCGCGTACGTGTCGGCGGTGAGGATCAGGTGCGAGTGCAGGTGCACGGTGCCCTTCGGCGCGCCGGTGGATCCCGACGAGTAGAGCCAGAAGCACACGTCGTCGCTCGTCGTCTGCGCCGCCGCGGCCTTGGCGGGCGCCGCGGCGAGCATGTCGGAGAGCTGCTTGCCGGCCACCACGACATGCTTCAAGTCAGGGCACTTGTTGCGGATCGGCTCGAAGGACTTGAGCAGCGGCTCGGAGACGAACAGCGCCCTCGCGCGGCTGTCGCGCAGCTGATACTGGTAATCCGAGGGGGTGAGCAGCGTGTTCATCGCCACGGGAACGATTCCCGCCTTGATCGCGCCGAGAAACACCGCCGGCCAGTCGCAACCGTCGAGCATCGCGATCGCGATCCTTTGCTCGCGCTCGATGCCGAGCGCGCGGATCGCGTTCGCCGCGCGGTCGACGCGCTCGGCGAGCTGCGCGTACGTGTAACTGCCGGCGTCGTCGACGAACGCGGTCTTGCCGCCGCGGCCCGCCTCGAGGTTGCGGCCGATCAGGTCCTCGGCGGCGTTGTAGTCGCGCGGGATGTCCATCGCTCTCCTCCTCCCGGAACTAGGCCTTCATCAATTCCGAAGCCATCAGCCCGGGCTCGATGCCCTCGGCCTCCGCGGCGGCGAAATTGAGCTCGACCTTGATCCCGTTCGGATCGTAGAGAAACATCTGGTAGAGCGCCTGCCCGTTCGCGCGCCGCGTGGTGAAGGGTACGCCCTCGGCGCGCAGGTGCTCGAGCATGGTTCGCAGCCCCGTGGCGCGGAACGCGATGTGGTCCAGCGCCCCCGTGCCGGCGCCCGCGTCCCGCGAGGTGCGGCCGAGGTAGGCCCTCTGGATCTCCCCCGCGCTCTTCGCGCTCGGACCGATGTGCACGACGTCGGTCTCGCCGATATACATCCAGTGCACCGGAAAGCCGAAATCCGGGTGGGGGCCTGATTTCATGCCCAGCACCCGCGCGTACCAGTCGCGCGTGGCGTCGATATCGTCGGCGGCGACGAGATAATGCTCGATATGCGATAGCGGCATGGTCCGCGCTCCTCTTGCACTAATATATCCCAAGGAGGAGGTACCCATGTACGTCGCCGAGAGCAAGCGCCTGACTTCGGGCGGCGCGAAGAAAATGGCGGCCACGGCGATCGAGCGCGCCCGGGAAGCGGGCGTGGCGATCACGGTCGCGGTCGCCGATGCCGGCGGGCACCTGATCCTGCTCGAGCGCATGGACGGCGGGCGCTTCCACACGGTGCACTCGGCGACCACCAAGGCGGTGTGCGCCGCCTCGAACCGGCGCTCCACCGGGTCGAAAGGCGCGCAGGGCCAGGCGCTCGACGTCGCGCACGCACTCGGCCTCGCGCTTGCCGCCGGGCCCGAGCGCTGGACCGCGATGGAGGGCGGCTGCCCGGTGATCGTGGACGCCGAATGCGTCGGCGGCGTCGGCGTCGCCGGCGGCGACTGGGAGTTCGACGAGCGCGCGGCACGCGAGGCGGTCGAATCGATCGGGGCGAGCGCCGGGTGAACGTCGCCTGCATCGGCATGGGCTGGTGGTCCGACGTGCTCGCCGACGCGGTGCAGCGCTCGCAAAAGCTGAAGATCGCCGCCTGCTACAGCCGTTCCGCCGAAAAGCGGGAGAAATTCGCATCGAAATACGGCTGCCGCGCGGCGCCCGCCTACGAAGCGATCCTGGAGGACCGCTCGATCGAGGGCATCATCAACACCACGCCGAACGCCGTCCACCTCGAGACCACGCGCGCCGCCGCCGCCGCGGGCAAGCATGTCTTTCTCGACAAGCCGATTGCCAACACCATCGCCGACGCGCGCGCGATCACGCAAGCCTGTCGCGACGCCGGCGTGGTGCTCGCGCTCGGCTACCAGAGAAGGCGCGAGAGCCATTTCCGCTGGATCCGCGGCCGCGTCGAGGATGGAACGTTCGGAAAGCTCGTCAACGCCGAAGCGAACATCAGCCGGGACCGGCTGGGAAAGATCGACCTCTCGTCATGGCGCTACAGCTCGGAAGGCATGCCAGGCGGCGTGATGCTGCAGATCGGCATCCACTACACCGACGTCCTCGAGTACCTGATGGGGCCGATCAGGGCGGTGAGCGGGCGCTTCGCGCAGCTCGTGCTCCCGGGAGAGAACCCGGACGTGGCGAGCCTCGTGATCGAGCATGAGAACGGCGCGCTGTCCACGCTGAACGCGAGCTACGCCTCGGCTTCCGAGTTCTACCTGATGAACATCTACGGAAAGGAAGCGAGCGCGTATTACGATCTGCACCAGGGGCTGAGGGTGCTGAAGCGCGGCGGCACGCGTGCCGAGGCCGTGCCCTGCCCGAAAAACGACCCCATCGTCGAAGAGCTGGAGGAATTCGCCAGGGCGGTGCGCGGTCAAGCGCAGCCGGAGGCGGACGGCGAGCGCGCAACCGCTTCGCTCGCCGTGATCCTCGCCGGGATCCGCTCGGCGCGGGAGGGACGCACAATCGAGGTAAGGGAGGTGCTCCAATGAACCGGATCGTCTGGGTCTTTGTGGCAATTTTTTCGCTTGCGGCGCAGGCGCAGGAGCCGCCCTTCCCGCAGCGAAGTCCGATCGAGATCACGGTCCTTTTCCCCGCCGGCACCTCGGCCGATGTCACCGCGCGCATGCTCGCCGACGGCATGTCGAAGCAGCTCGGCCAGCGCGTGCTGGCGGTCAACCGGCCCGGCGCGGGCGGCGCGATCGGCTACAAGCACGTCGTCTCGCAGAAGCCGGACGGCTATTCGCTGGTGTGGAACTCCAACTCGATCTCGACCACGTACCACTCGGGGCAGCTCGCCTTCGACTACCGGGCGTTCGACCCGGTGGCGCGCGTGCTCGCCGAGGCGGTGGTGCTCGCGGTGCGCAGCGACGCGAAGTGGCGGACGCTCGGCGAGCTGCTCGCCGACGCCAAGGTGCGGCCGAAGGCGATCGCCGTCGGAAACTCCGGGATCGGGAGCCACACGCACATCTCCTCCGCCGCGCTGTTTCGCACCGCGGGCGTCGAGGTGAACGAGATTCCGTTCGCCGCCGCCCAGGTGGTGCCGAGCCTGATGGGCGGCCACGTGGCTGCACTGGTGCAGTTCCCGGGTGCCCTTTCCGGACCGGTCAAGCAGGGGCAGGTGCGGCTGCTCGCGTCCCTGACGACCAGCCGCGATCCGGCGTTCCCCGACGTGCCGACCGCGCGCGAGCAGGGCGTCGACGTCGCCCTCGACGCCTGGCGCGGCATCGCCGCGCCGAAAGGGACGCCGAGCAAGGTCATCGAGGCGCTCGAGCTGGCGATCCGCAACACGGTGGAGTCCGGGGAATTCGCCAGGGCGAGCGAGAACCTGCGCGTGCGCCCCGCGTTCCTGCCGGCCGCCGAGTTCGGCGAGCTGATCGCAAAGGAGGACGCCTACCTCGCGCGCCTGATGCAGACGATCGGGCTGAAGAAGTAGCGGTCAGGCCGGCTGAGACAGACGCTCGCGGACCTTCTCGAGCCACTTGCGCGCCCACTCCACCGCCAGCTCCTCGGGCAGCGTGCCGCTCGAGGCATCGTGGGTGTAGCGCTCGCCGATGCGCTCGGCGCCGAGCTCCGACAGGATGTCGTCGAAGCGCTTGCCGCCGAAATTGAAGGTCTCGACGTAGGTGCGGTCCCCCAGGCCGAACACGCCGTAGCGCACGCCGCCGAGGCCCGGGCGCTCGCTGCACAGCGCCTGGTAGAACGCCTTGGCGTTGTCGGGCACGTCGCCCTGGCCGTAGGTCGAGGTGCAGATCAGGTAGACACGCTCGCGGCGGGCGAACACCGAGGGGTGAAGCTTGTCCATCATCAGCGTCTCCACCTGGACGCCGTCGCCGTCGAGCGCGAGCTCGATCTCCTGCGCGCACAACTGCGCCGTGCCGGTCATGGTGCCGACGAGGATCGCGAGCTTCATGGTTGACAGTTACTATATTGCAACCTAGAATCCGCGTCAAGCAATATAGTTCCTGTGAACGCCCCCCTCTCCCACGTGCAGCAGGAGGCAGCGTATCTCGCGCGGCTCGGCGCGCGCGTGCGCGCTTGGCGCGCCGAGCGCGGCACCACGCGCAAGGTGCTCGCCGCCGCCTCGGGAGTGTCGGAGCGCTACCTCGCCCAGCTCGAGGCCGGCGAAGGCAACATCTCGGTGCTGCTGCTGCGCAAGGTGGCGCGCGCGATGGAGGTCCCGGTCGAGGCGCTGGTGCGCGAGCACGACGCGGCGCCGCGCCGCAGCCGCATTGCGCTCCTCGGCCTGCGCGGCGCCGGCAAGTCCACGCTCGGCGCGAAGCTGGCGCGCGCGCTGGACGTTCCGTTCATCGAGCTCGACCGCGAGGTGGAAAACGATGCCGGCGCCAGCCTGGGCGAGGTGTTCTCCATGTACGGCCAGGAGGCGTTCCGCCGCTTCGAGCGCCGCGCGCTCGAGCGCGTGCTGAAGCAGCACGAGCGCGCGGTGATCGCGGCCGGCGGGTCGCTCGTCACCGACCCGGGAACCTACCAGCTGCTGCTCGATCGCTCGTATTGCGTGTGGCTGAAGGCCTCGCCCGAGGAGCACATGGCGCGCGTCATCGCGCAGGGCGACATGCGGCCGTTCAAGGGCCGCTCGGCGGCCCTCGACGAGATCCGCCAGCTGCTCGCCGACCGCGAGCGGCTGTACGCGCGCGCCGACGTCACGCTGGACACCTCGGGTCGCTCGGCGAAGCAGGGCCTCGCCGCGCTGCGCGCGCTGCTCGCCAAGGAGGAGGCATGAACGATCTGTCCAAGCGGCCGGCACAGGTGTCCTTCGACACGCAGCCGGACCGCTATCACCACTGGAGGCTCGGCTTCGACGGCCCGATCGCCATGCTCACGCTGGACGTGGCGGAGGACAAGGCGCTGGAGCCGGGCTACAAGCTGAAGCTCAACAGCTACGACCTGGGCGTGGACATCGAGCTCGCCGACGCGCTCAACCGCATCCGCTTCGAGCACCCCGAGGTGAAGGCGGCAGTGATCACCAGTGGCAAGAGCCGCATGTTCTGCTCCGGCGCGAACATCTACATGCTCGGCCATACCTCGCACCCCGGCAAGGTGAACTTCTGCAAGTTCACCAACGAGACGCGCAACGGCATCGAGGACTCGAGCGCGCATTCGGGCCTCAAATTCCTGGCGGCGCTGAACGGCGCCACGGCGGGCGGCGGCTACGAGCTGGCGCTCGCCTGCGACGAGATCGCGATGATCGACGACCGCTCCTCCACCGTGAGCCTGCCGGAAGTGCCGCTGCTCGGCGTGCTGCCCGGCACCGGGGGGCTGACCCGGCTGGTGGACAAGAGGAAGATCCGGCGCGATCTCGCCGACGTGTTCAGCACCACTGCCGAGGGCGTGCGCGCCGACCGCGCGAAGCAGTGGAAGCTGGTGGACCACGTCGCGAAGCCGCAGCAGTTCGCGCAATTCGTCAAGAACCGCGCGCTCGAGCTCGCCGCGCTCTCCGACCGTCCGGGAGGCCAGGGCGTGGAGCTGAAGCCCTTCGTGCGCACTGCCCGCGAGGACGGCTACCACTACCCGACGGTGGACGTGAAGATCGACGCGGCGGGCCGCAAAGCCGAGATCACGGTGTTCGCGCCGACCGGCGCCCAGCCCGATACGCCGGAAGCGATGCTCGAGCGCGGCTCGGCATGGTGGCCGCTCGCGCTGGCGCGCCAGCTCGACGATGCGATCCTCACGCTGCGCCACAACCATCTCGACATCGGGCTGTGGGTGCTGAAGACGCGCGGCCACATGGACGCCATGCTCGCGATGGACGCCGCGCTCGACAAGCACCGCGGCCACTGGTTCGTACGCGAGACCGTCGGCTACCTGCGCCGCACGCTCGCGCGCTTCGACGTCGCCTCGCGCTCGATGTTCGCGATCGCCGACGCCGGATCGTGCTTCGCCGGCACGCTCGCCGAGCTGCTCTTCGCGGCCGACCGCAGCTTCATGCTCGATGCCGAGAACGGGCCGCGCATCGCCCTGACTCCGATGAACTTCGGCGCCTACCCGATGGTGAGCGGGCTCTCGCGCATCGAGACGCATTTCTGCGCCGAGACCGCGCCGGTCGAGGCGGCGCACCAGGCGATCGGCCGGCCGCTCGAGACGCGCGAAGCACGCGAGCTCGGCCTGGTGACCTCGACCCCCGACGACATCGACTGGGAAGACGAGGTGCGCATCGCCATCGAGGAGCGCGCGAGCCTGTCGCCCGACGCCCTCACCGGTATGGAGGCGTCGCTGCGCTTCGCCGGACGCGAGAGCATGCACACGCGCGTCTTTGGACGGCTCTCGGCGTGGCAGAACTGGATCTTCAACCGGCCGAACGCCACCGGCGAGCACGGCGCGCTCAAGGTGTACGGCACCGGCGCGAAGGCGAAATTCAACTGGGAGCGCGTATGAGCGCGGTCAATTATTCCGAGAAAATCCCCAATAACGTCAACCTGGCGAACGACAGGACGCTGCAGCGCGCGCTAGAGCACTGGCAGCCGCATTTCCTGCAGTGGTGGCACGAGATGGGGCCGACCGACTTCGAGCGCGCCGACGTTTACCTGCGCACCGCCGTGTCGGTGGACGCGCAGGGCTGGGCGACCTACGGCGCGGTGCACATGCCCGACTACCGCTGGGGGATCTTCCTCGCGGACGCGGTGCCGGACAGGAAGATCGGCTTCGGCGACCGCATGGGCGAGCCGGCCTGGCAGCAGGTGCCGGGCGAGTACCGCTCGACGCTCAGGCGCCTGCTCGTCACCCAGGGCGACACCGAGCCCGCCTCGGTCGAGCAGCAGCGGCTGCTCGGGCACAGCTGCCCTTCCCTTTACGATCTCAGGAACCTGTTTCAGGTCAATGTCGAGGAAGGCAGGCATCTTTGGGCGATGGTGTACCTGCTGCACGCCTATTTCGGGCGCGACGGGCGCGAGGAGGCCGAGGAGCTGCTCGCGCGCCATTCGGGCGACGCCGACAAGCCGCGGATCCTCACCACCTTCAACGAGCCGATTCTGGACTGGCTGTCGTTCTACTGCTTCACCTACTTCACCGACCGCGACGGCAAGTACCAGCTGAAGAGCCTCGCGGAATCGGCGTTCGATCCGCTGTCGCGAACCTGCCGGTTCATGCTTACCGAAGAGGCGCACCACATGTTCGTCGGCGAGACCGGCATCGGCCGCGTGGTGAAGCGCACGCTCGAGGCGATGAAGGAGCTCGGCACCGGGGATCCGGCGCGTCTGCGCGAGCACGGCGCCGTGGACCTGGCGACGCTGCAGAAGTACCTGAATTTCTGGTGCTCCAGCTCGCTCGACCTGTTCGGCTCGGAGATCTCGTCGAACTCGGCGGCAAATTTCGCCAACGGCCTGAAAGGACGCCCGGACGAAGACCAGTATGAAGATCACGTGCTGCGCGGGGCTTCGATGAAGGTGGCAACGCCTGAGGGCGAGCAGGAGGTGCCGGTGCTGAACGCGCTGAACGAGGTGATGCGCGAGTCCTACCTGAAGGACTGCGAGATCGGCCTGAAGCGCTGGAACCGCACGATCGAGCGCGCCGGGCACGAGTTCCGCCTGAGCCTTCCCTCCGCCCGCTTCCGGCGCGCCATCGGCGCCTGGGCCGGGCAGCCGGTGGACCCGCTGGGCAAGCTCCTGCCGGAAGAGGAATACTCGCGGCGCCTGCACGAGTGGATCCCCTCGCAGCAGGACCGCGACTACGTCAAGTCGCTGATGCGGCGGGTGGCCGAGCCCGGCAAGATGGCCAGCTGGATCGCTCCGCCCGAGCGCGGCATCAACAACCTGCCGCTCGAGTACGAGTACGTCAGGCTGAGCTGAATTCCCGCCGGCGGAGCGCCAACGGGAAGTCGAGCTTCGGCAGGAGGCGCAGCAGCATTCGCTGGGCGAAAAGGGCGCCTTGCGGCGCCCTTTTTTTATCGTGCGCAACTCTCCAGCTCGGCCTGCCTGTCCAGCCACTCGCCCTCGAGCTGGCCAAGCTCCCTGCCGACGTAGGCCTGGTCCAGCAGCAGCGCCTGCAGTACCGCCCTCGACTCTTCCTGGTAGACGCGCGGGTCGGCGAGGCGTGCTTCCATGTCGGTCTTCTTCGCGCTCAGCCGCGCAATCATCTCCTCCAGCCGCCTGATGCGCGCTTCCAGGACTTTCCTGTTTCCTGACCGATCGGCGGCGGCCTTCGGCGCGGTCTTGGGTGCTGGTGGGGCCGGCGGCGCGGCCGCGACCGGCTTTTCCCGCCTGCTCTTCAGCAGCCAGTCCCGGTAGTCGTCCAGATCGCCGTCGAAGGGCCGCAAGCTGCCGTCGGCGACGATCAGCAGCTGGTCGGTGGTGGCGCGCAGCAAGTGCCGGTCGTGCGATACCAGCACCAGCGTGCCCTCGAACTGCGCCAGCGCCACGGTGAGCGCCTCGCGCGTTTCCAGATCGAGGTGGTTGGTCGGCTCGTCCAGCAGCAGCAGGTTGGGCCGCCGCCAGACGATCAGCGCCAGCGCGAGCCGCGCCTTTTCGCCGCCCGAGAAATGCGCGATCGAGCCGGTCGCCATGTCGCCCGCGAAATCGAAGCCGCCGAGAAAATTGCGCAGATCCTGCTCGCGCGCATCGGGCGCGATGCGCAGCAGGTGCCACAGCGGCGACTGATCGTCGCGCAGCATCTCGATCTGCTGCTGGGCGAAGTAGCCCACCTGCAGGCCCTTGTTGAAGATCGCGGAGCCGCGCAGGGGCTTCAATTCCCCGGCGATCGTCTTGATGAGCGTTGATTTGCCGGCGCCGTTGATGCCGAGCAGGCCGTAGCGCTGCTCCGACTGCAGCGAAAAATCGATGCCGCGCAGGACGGTCCTTTCCCCGTAGCCCGCGTCCGCCTTCTCCAGCACCAGCAGCGGATTGGGCGCCCTGAGCGGCTCGCGAAATTCGAACGAGAACGGCGCCGCGACGTGCAGCGGCGCCAGCTCTTCCATCCTGGCGAGCATTTTCATCCGGCTCTGCGCCTGGCGCGCCTTGGTGGCCTTGGCCCTGAAGCGGTCGATGAAGGACTGCAGGTGCGCCCGCTCGCGCTCCTGCTTGTCGCGCTGGCCGGCGGCCAGCACCACCGCCTGCGCGCGCTGCACCTCGAATGCCGAATAGTTGCCCGCGTAGCGCCTGAGCTTTTTCTGGTCGATGTGCAGGATCACGTTCACCACGCCGTCGAGGAAATCACGGTCGTGCGAGACGACCAGCAGCGTTCCCGCGTAGCGCTTCAGCCATTCCTCCACCCACAGGATGGCGTCCAGATCGAGGTGGTTGGTGGGCTCGTCGAGCAGCAGGAGATCCGACGGGCACATCAGCGCCCGGGCGAGGTTCAGGCGCATGCGCCAGCCGCCCGAGAAGCTGGAGACCGGCGTTTCCAGCTCGTCGTTCGTGAACCCCAGGCCGATCAGCAGCTGTTCCGCGCGCGAGCGCACCGTGTAGGCGCCAGCATCCCCGAGCGCGGCGTGCATCTCCCCGATCCGGTTTCCGTCGTTTTCCCGCGCTGCCTGGGAAAGCTTCCTCTCGAGAATTCTTAAAGTCCTGTCTCCGTCGATCGCGTACTCGAGCGCCGGCCGGTCGAGCGCCGGGATCTCCTGCACCACATGCGCCACGCGCCAGTGCGCGGGGAATTCGGCATCGCCCTTATCGGCGTGCAATTCCCCGCGCAATACCGAAAAGAGGCTGGACTTGCCCGAACCATTGGCGCCGATGAGCCCGACCCTTTCCCCGGGATTGACGAGCGCATCGGCGCCCTCGAGCAGGACCTTGGCGCCGCGGCGCAGGCTGAATTGTGAGAATCGGATCATGCGAGCCGGTTGAGGGCCCGCGATTTTACCGAAGCCGCGGCCTCAGGAAACGGATAGGAAAACTCATCCGAACTCATCCGCCTGCCGCGCGCTCTTGGCCATCGTGCGGCGCGAGTTGCGCGTGCCCCGGGCCGGTTCGCGGCGGAGCTGGCTTGTCATGGGTTGTTGGCCGGGCATTCGGGGCGCGCACAATCGGCATGATGGTGAATGCTGCCCGCGCTGGCCCCGTTCAGCCATGCACAACTGCGTTCAGGGCCGAGCGCGCTCGGTGCCTGAGCGCAGGGCTCAAGCGATATCGGGGAGGGGGTGATACGTGAGCGGCAGACCCGCGTGCGCGGGCCAGGCGCCCGGAGGCACGGGCGGGGCGCGCTCTAGCGCCTTCGGCTCCCAGCGGCCCAGATGCACGAGAATCGCTCGCACCACGCCGGGATCCTCGATCAGCGCGATGACGCGCATCGGACCTTTGCACTTGGGACATTCGAGCGGGTCGGCTTCATAGACCTTGCGGATCAGCCGCGCCCAGGCCGCCTTGGCGCGCTGCGCGAACTCGCTCAAGGGTTCGGTGACGGTGCTGGCGGCGTTGGTCGAAACGGCAGTCTTCGCCGCCCGCGCCCCGCGGCTGCGGCTCGAGTACCAGCCGCAGTAACGGACCAACTGCTCGTAGCGATCGGGAATGTGTTTGCACAGCAGCTCCAGCCACTCGGCGCCCGCCATGACCTGGAAGTTCCTCTTCAGTCCCAGGTGCATCTTGGAGCGGTAGATCACCGTGCCGCTGGCCGCGTCGTAGCTCATCTTGGCAAGGGAGAGCGGCGCGCGCAGCATGAGCAGCGCCTCGGGGATCGGCGGCAGGGGGACGAACGTGCCATCGGCGCGAAAAACGCCCTCGGCGGCGAGCACATGCACGTGGGGATGGAAGTTCACCAGGTCGCCAAAGGTCTGGACGGAAGTTCGCGCCGCTTCGCGGCAAGGTATTGCGGCTGGAAATTTCGGGACTGGGCTTCGGGCCCCAGGTGACGCTCGATGCGATCGGCCTGCGTCCGGCCCTCGGCAGGCCGGACGTCACCATCCGCGCGAGCCTCGCCGACTACGCCGCGCTCGCGCTGCGGCGCGAAGATCCGGACACGCTGTTCTTCACCCGGCGGCTGGTGATCGAGGGCGATACCGCGCTCGGGCTCGAGCTGAAGAACGCGCTCGACGCGCTGGGCACTCTTGTGCCTCGCCGGGCTGACCTGTAAGCTAGTTCGATCTGACTAGTCAGGAGGCCCAATGGATACCGTGAGCGTCTACGACGCAAAGGCGCGCCTGTCCGAGCTCGTGGACCGGGCGGAGTCCGGTCAGCCGACCACCATCACCAAGCGCGGGCGCGTCGTGGCGAGAATCGTCCCGGCGCGGGCGCCGCGCTGGAACCGCGCAGCGGTGCTCGACGAGGCCGAGGCCTTCCGCAGGCGCGTCGCGATCAAGGGCAAGGTCGATATCCGCGCGCTGATCGAGCGAGGCAGGCGCTGATGGCTTTCGTGCTCGACGCGTCCATCGCGTTGGGCTGGGTCGTCGGACGGCAGGCGAGCGCGTACGGCCGGCGCATCCGACTGCGCGCTCGCCGTGAGCCCTATCACGCACCAGCGCTCTGGCGGCTCGAGGTGGTGAACGCACTGCGCAGCTTGGAGCGGCGGCGAGCGATTGCTGCTGAGGCGTCGGCCACCGCGGTCGGCATCCTCGAGCGCATGCAACCCGTCATTCACGAAACGAGCTTGCCACTCGCCGAGCTGCTTCAGCTTGCGCGACGGCACGACCTCTCTGCGTACGACGCGGCCTATCTTGCACTTGCGCTCGAGCTGAAGATGCCCCTCGCCTGCGGCGACGGGGCGCTTAAGGCCGCGCTGCCGCGCGCCGGGGTCAAGCTGGCCTGACGATTGGCCCTAGCGCGTGCCGCGCGGCGGCGAGGCGCGCGTCTTCTCGCGCAGCTCCTGGCAGGCGATGCAGCGCTTGGCAGTGGGAAAGGCCTGCAGCCGCGCGTAGCCGATTGGCGAACGGATGTAAACGGGTTGCATCCGGAGAACGTTAAGGACGACGGTAGTATTTCGATCCGTCATACGATTCGAAATACCGAGCATGGCGCTGGATGGCGCCCACACTTCCACCGCGAAATCTACCGCCCGTTGTACGAGTACGTCAGGCTGAGTTGAGCGCCTCGGCGCGCGCACCCCGGCCGGTCCCTTCGCGCAGGCGCCGGGCGGCCTCGATCATCGCCGCCAGCGCCGCCTCAGTCTCAGCCCAGCCGCGCGTTTTCAGCCCGCAATCCGGGTTCACCCACAGCCGCTCGGCGGGAACGACGCGCGCCGCCTTTTCCAGCAGTCTCGCCATCTCGCCGGCGTCCGGGACGCGCGGCGAATGGATGTCGTAGAGCCCGGGCCCGATCTCGTTCGGATAGCGGAAGGTGCCGAAGGCCTCCAGCAACTCCATCCCGGAGCGCGACGCCTCGATGGTGATCACGTCCGCGTCCATGCCGGCGATCGCGGGCAGGATGTCCCCGAACTCGGCGTAGCACATGTGGGTGTGGACCTGCGTCTCGTCGGCCACGCCACTGGATGCGAGCCTGAACGCGCGCACCGCCCACTCGAGGTAATGCTCCCAGTCGCGGCGCCTGAGCGGCAGGCCCTCGCGCAGCGCCGGTTCGTCGATCTGGACGATCGCGATCCCGGCCCGCTCGAGATCGGCCACCTCCTCGCGCAGCGCGGCGGCGATCTGGATGGCGACCTCCTCGCGCGGCAGGTCCTCGCGCACGAACGACCATTGCAGCATGGTGATCGGACCGGTCAGCATCCCCTTCATGGGCTTGCGCGTGAGGCTCTGCGCGTAGCGCGTCCATTCCACGGTCATCGGCCCGGGGCGCGAGACGTCTGCGTGGATCACCGGCGGTTTCACGCAGCGCGAGCCGTAGCTCTGCACCCAGCCGTTTGCGGTGAAGGCGTAGCCGCGCAGCTGCTCGCCGAAGTACTCGACCATGTCGTTGCGCTCGGCTTCTCCGTGCACCAGAACGTCGAGGCCCAGCGCCTCCTGCCGCGCCACCGCCAGCCGGATCTCGGAGCGCATCGCCTCGCGGTAGGCGTCCGGCCCGATCTCGCCCCGCTTGTACGCCGCGCGCGCCTTGCGGATCTCGGAGGTCTGGGGAAACGAGCCGATCGTCGTCGTCGGCAACGGCGGCAGCTGCAGCCGCTGGCGCTGCTTGCGCGCGCGCACGGCGTACGGCGAGCGCCGTCGCGTCGCGTGCTCCTCGAACGCGGCGCCTGCCGACGCGCCGGCGCTCTTCGCCAGCGCTGCGACCGCGATGGCCTTGCGCGAAAGCGCGAGCGCAGGACCGATCGCGTGCGGCCCCTGTTCCAGAGCGCGCTTGAGCGCCGCGATCTCCTCCAGCTTCTGCGCCGCGAACGCGAGCCGCAGCCGAAGCTCCGGATCGAGCCTGCGCTCCTCGCCGAGATCGATCGGCACGTGGAGCAGCGAGCAGCTCGCCGAGACCCACAGCCGCTCGCCGAGGCGCTCGTGCGCGGGCTGCAGCGCCGCCAGCGCGGCGTCGAGATCGCAGCGCCAGATGTTGCGGCCGTTCACCACGCCAAGCGAGAGAACCTTGCCTTCGGAGAATCCCTTCAGGAAGCGCGGGAGCTGTTCCCGCCCGCGCACCAGATCCAGATGCAGTCCGGCGACCGGCAGCGACTTGAGCAGGGCTTGCTGCGGCTCGGCGGAATCGAAATAGGTCGCCAGGAGGATCTTCGGCGAACCGTCCACGAGCGATGCGTAGGCGGTAGCGAGCGCCTCGAGCCAGGATTCGTCAAGGTCGAGCGCGAGGATCGGCTCGTCGACCTGGACCCACTCGACGCCCTGCGCCCGGAGCCGCGCAAGCAGCCGCTGGTAGGCGCGGACCAGCGGCGCAAGCAGGTCGAGCTTGTGCTCGAGCCTCGCCTCTCCGGTCGTCCTGCTCTTGCCCAGTTGAAGCAGGGTGAGCGGCCCGAGCAGCGCCGCCTTCACCGGATGGCCGAGGGCCCGCGCCTCGGCGATCTCCTCGAACAGCCAGTCGACGCCGCCCTCGAAGCGCGTGTCCGCGCTCCATTCCGGGACCAGGTAGTGATAGTTGGTGTCGAACCACTTGGTGAGCTCCATCGCCGGCTGGCCAGCCGCGCCGCGCGCCGCCGCGAAATACTGCGGCAGCGTCAGCCGCGCCGCTTCGAAGCCGAAGCGCGCGGGCAACCCGCCGAGATGCGCGAGCGTCTGCAGCACGTGGTCATACCAGGCGAAATCGCCGACGGTGGCGAAATCCAGCCCGGCCTCGCGCTGCAGGCGCCAGTGGCGCGCGCGCAGCTCGCGGCCGAGAGCGGCGAGCGCCGCCTCGGCCGTCTCGCCGCGCCAGAACGAATCCAGGGCGAATTTCAGCTCGCGCTTCGCGCCGATGCGCGGGAATCCCAGCACGTGGGCAACGGCCATCGCTTGCCTCCTTTGACGACCGCGCCATCCTCGCCTATGCTCGTCCATGAATCCAGTGAAACTTCATAGACGGTGATATGAACGGTATTCATATCTTACGGATCCCGGGGCCGTGCTCGAGCTGCGCCACCTGCGCACGCTGATCGCGCTCGCCGAGGCCGGCAGCGTGTCGCGCGCGGCCGAGCGGGTGCACCTCACGCAGTCGGCGCTCTCGCACCAGCTGAAGGCGCTTGAGCGGAACTACGGTACGGCGATGGTCAAGCGCGAGGGGCAGTCGGTGAAGCTCACCGGGCCGGGCCAGCGCCTGGTTGCCCTCGCGCGCGCGGTGGCGAACGAGATCGAGGTCGCCGAGCGCGACCTGGCGAAGCTGTCGGGCAGGCGCGCCGGGCGGCTGCGCATCGCACTCGAGTGCCACACCTGCTTCGACTGGCTGATGCCGATCATGGACGAGTTCCGCAAGCACTGGCCGGACGTCGAGCTCGACCTGGTGTCCGGGTTCCAGCCCAATCCCCTCGGCCTGCTCGCGCGCGACAAGGCCGAGCTGGTGATCGGATCGGAGCACAAGCCGCGCCGCGGCATCGTGCACCACCCGCTGTTCCGCTTCGAGATCCTCGCAGTGCTGCCGACCGACCACCGCCTGGCGGTGCGGCGCTACCTCACAGCGCAGGATTTCGCGCAGGAGACGCTCATCACCTACCCGGTGCCCGAGGGCAGGATCGACCTCATCCGCCGCGTGCTCAAGCCCGCGCGGGTGCATCCGAAGCGCCGCACCGCCGAGCTCACCATCGCCATCCTGCAGCTGGTCGCGAGCCGCCGGGGCATCGCCGCGCTGCCGAACTGGGGAATCAAGAACTACGTGGACTACGAGTACGTGATCGCGCGGCGCATCGGCAGGAATGGCCTGTGGAGCGATCTGTACGCCGCCACCACGGCCGAGACGGCGCGCGAGCCCCATTTCCGCGACTTCCTGGTGACGGCGCGAAATGCCTGCTTCGCGCGCCTGGACGGGGTGGTGCCGGTCAAGTAATCAGTTCCGCCCGGCGGCGAACTGGCCTCCCGGAGCGAGCGCGCCCGCCGCGATCGCCGCGGTCAGCGCCCCGGCCGGGCGCGGCGGCGAGAACAGGTATCCCTGCCCTTCGAGGCAGCCGTGCGCGCGCAGGAACTCGAGCTGCTCGGCGGTTTCCACTCCCTCGGCCAGCACGCGCAGGCCGAGCGCGTGCCCGAGCGAGACGACCGCCTGCGCGATCGCGGCGTTGTGCCGATCATGGGTCGCGCGGTGCACGAAGGAGCGGTCGATCTTCAGGCAGTCGATCGGCAGCCGCGACAGGTAGCTCAGGCTCGAGTAGCCGGTGCCGAAATCGTCGATCGCGATCTGCACGCCGCGCGCCTTCAGTTCTTTCAGGATGACGATCGCCTCCTCCTGCCTCTCGATCAGCACGCTTTCGGTCAGCTCGATCTCCAGCCGCGAGGACTCGAGCCCAGCGAGACGCAGCGCGCGCGCGACCGCCTCGACGAAGCCGGCGCGGCGGAACTGCCGCGCCGAGACGTTCACCGCCACGCGCAGCGGCGCGTGCCCGGCGCGCTCCCAGGCCTTGACCACGCGGCCGCTCTCGGCGAGCGCCCATTCGCCCAGCGGGTGGATCAGCTCCGATCCCTCGGCGATCGGGATGAACTTCGCCGGCGGAATCGAGCCGTGCTTGCCGTGGCGCCAGCGCATCAACGCCTCGACGCCGGTGATCCTTCCATCCTCCAGCGTGACCTGCGGCTGCATGTACATCTCGAGCTCTTTGCGCTGCAGGGCCGCGCGCAGCTCCGTTTCCAGCTCCGCGCGCTCGGCCGCATCGCGGGTCATGGCGGCGGCGTAGAACTGGAAACCGTTTCCGCCCGCCTCCTTGACGCGGTGCGCCGCGGCGTCGGCGTTGCGAAGCAGCAGGTCGAACTCCTCGCCGTCCCTCGGATACACGCTCGCGCCGATGCTCGCCGTGACCTGCGCCTCGCGTCCCGCCGCGAGCACTGGAGCGTGCAGCGAATCGCGAATCTTTTCGGCGACGTCGGCGGCGTCCTCGGGCCGCGCGAGGTCGGCGGCAAGCACGCGGTACGCGTCGGCGCCGAGCCGCGCCACGGTGTCGCCCTCGCGCACCGCGGCGCGCAGGCGGTCGGCGATCGCCCGCAGCAGCGCGTCGCCCGCCGCATGACCGTAGATGTCGTTGAACCGTCTCAGGCCGTCGCAGTCGATCGCCAGCAGCGCGCACGTCCGCCCGGTGCGCCGGGCGTGGGTAATCGCCTGCACTACGCGATCGCCGAGCAGCCTGCGGTTGGGCAGGTCGGTGAGCGCGTCGTAGTTCGCGTGGTACTCGATGCGCGCCTCGTAGGCCTTGCGGTCGCGGATGTCGCGCGCGATGCTGGAAAAGAACCGCACCGCGCCGTCCGGGCCGCGGTGCGCGATGATCACCTGCGACACCGGGATCTCGGTCCCCTCGGATCCGAGGATCGCGGTTTCGCCCTGCCAGATGCCGTCGCGCTCGGCCACGGGACGCGCCTCCCGTTCGATCAGCTCGCGGATTCGCGGCGGATAGATCTCGAAAATGAGCTTTCCCGGAATCTCGCGCCCGGCGATTCCAGTCAGCTTGCGTCCGGCGGCGTTCAGATAGAACTGCCTGCCTTCAGGGTCCGACATGCCGACATAGTCGCTGGTCGCTTCCAGGATCTCCACCAGGCGGGCGCGTTCCTCTTCGGCGGTGCGCGCGCGCTCGTGCTCGGCGGCCTCCGCGAGCGCGCGGCGCAGCGCGGTGCCGAGCCGCCGCAGATTGTCCTTGAGCACGTAATCGGTGGCGCCGAGCCGGATCGCCTCGATGGCGCGCTCCTCGCCGATGGTGCCCGAGACGAAGATGAACGGGGTGCGCGGCGCGATATCGCGCGCGGTCCTGAGCGCATGCAGGCCGTCGAATCCGGGCATCGAGAAATCCGACAGGACCGCCTGGGGCCAGGCGGCGCGCAGCGCCCTGGCCAGCTCCGGCTCGCTTTCGACGCGCTCCCAGGAGACTTCGAATCCGTCCTGCCGCAGCGCATCGAGCTCCAGCTCGACATCGAGCTCGGAATCCTCGACGAACAGCACGCTGACGGAGGACCTCTCCATTTCGCTTCGCTCGCCGGACTGCCAACCCGCGGCGGTATCCGGCTAATGGGAAGGATTACCCGTCAATGCAAATTTATGCAAATTTCTCAGTAATTTATCTCTGCGTCCACCCCGAGGAAGACGGCGCTTTTCGCCACGCTCAGTCCAGCCTCACCTTCGCCGCCTTCGCCACCCTGGTCCAGCGCGCGATCTCGCTCTTGATGAAGGCGTCGAACTCCTCGGGCGAATTCCCCACCGCCTGGATGCCGAATCCTTCCAGGCGCTTCGCCACCTCGGGATCCTTGAGCAGCTTCCTGAAGTCGGCGTTCAGCCGGTTCACCAGCTCGCGCGGCGTCTTGCCAGCCACCACGATGCCGTTGATCGACACCACGTCGAAGCCCGGCACGGTCTCGGCGACGGCGGCCACCTCGGGCGAGGCCGGGTCGCGCTTCGCCGTGGTGACGGCGATCGCCTTCATCTTGCCGGCCTTGACGTGGCGGTAGATGCCGAAGCTCGGGTCGAGCTGCAGGTCCACGCGTCCCGCCATCACCTCCGGATAGGCTTGGGCGCCGCCCTTGAACGGCACGTGCAGGATGTCGATCCCGGCCTCGAGCTTGAGCAGCTCGCCGGCGAGGTGCATCGAGCTGCCCGAGCCGGGCGAGGCGTAGGTGAGCTTGCCGGGGCGCTTCTTCGCCAGCGCGATCACCTCGGCGATGTTGTTCGCTTCGAGCGTCGGCGAAGCCGCAATCATGATCGACGAGGTGCCGGTGAGCGTCACGCCGGCGAGGTCGGTCGTCGTGTCGTACGGGAGCTTCCTCAGCGCGGGCAGGATCACCAGCGGCGTCACCACCATGCCCACGGTATACCCGTCGGGCGCCGACTTCGCCACGTATTCCATTCCGATCGCGGTGCCGGCGCCGGGCTTGTACTCGACGACCACGCTCTGGCCCCACATCTGCTGCAGCTTCTGCGCGTAGACGCGCGCCTGGATGTCGATCGCGCCGCCCGGCGGGTTCGGCACGACGAGCTGCACCGGCTTGCTGGGATAGGTCTGCGCGTGCGCGGCGAGCGCCGCGGCGAGGAATGTGCCAAGCAGGAGTCGTTTCATTTCAGGAGCACCGCGCCTTTCGGGAGAGGTTGGACGATACGCTGGTATTGCGAAAGATAGCCGATTTCGTCGCTGCGCCCGAGCTTCGGCATGCGCGCGCGGCGCGCCTCGAGCTCGTCCGGCGCAACTTCGAGATCCACCGCGCGCTTCCCGACGTCGATCGTGACCAGGTCGCCGTTCTGCACCAGCGCGAGCGGCCCGCCCTCGGCCGCCTCGGGCGAGGCTTCGCCCACCACCAGGCCTCGGTTGACCAGGCCTGAGAGCTGCCCGTCGGTGATCACCGCGACGTCCTCGAGCAGCCCGGCGCCGTCGAGCGCGAACACGAGCGCGGAGGACATCGCGAGGCCCGGCCCGCCCTTCACGCCGAGGCCGCGCAGGATCACGACCTGCCCTTTGCGGATCTCGCCCTTCGCGAGCGCGTCCAGCGCCTCCTCGCGCGCATGGTAGATGTTGGCGGGTCCGGAGAAGCGCAACTTGCGTTCGCCGGCGCCGCCGAGCCGCACGATCCCGCCCTGCGGGAGAAGCGAGCCGCGCACGATGACGATGGAGGGCCGGGTGGAAAGCGGCCGGTCGAGCGGGCGGATGACGGCTTCGTCGCTCACCCTGGCGTCGCGCAGGTTCTCGCGCACGCTGCCGCCCGTCACGGTGATCGCTTCCCCCGAGAGCATCGGCTCGAGCTGCTTCATCACGGCGCGCGCCCCGCCGGCGGCTTCCAGCTCCTCGATCAGCCGCTCGCCGTTGGGCCGGATCGCGGCAAGAAGAGGCACCTTGTCCGCATATCGCTCGAAAAGCCCGTACACGTCCAGGTCGCAGCCGGCCTCCAGCGCGATCGCCTGCAGGTGCTTCACGCAGTTGATCGAGCCCGAGAGCGCGAGCACCGCCATGGTCGCGTTGACGAACGCCCCGCGCGTCAGGATGTCGCGCGGCTTGAGGTCGTCCCAGACCATCCTCACGATGCGCTCGCCCGAGGCGCGCGCGAATTCCTTCATCCTTTCGCCGTTCGCGAGCACCGGCGCGGCGCCGGGAAGACACATGCCGAGCGCCTCGCACACCACGTGCATCGAGTTCGCCGTTCCCATGCCCGCGCACACGCCCGGCCCGAGCACCGCGTTGTCGCTCATGCCGACCAGCTCCTCGAGCGTCACGCGACCCGTGGACACGTAGCTCGACTTGAGGAACACCTCCTCGATGTCGACGTGCTCGCCCCGGTATTTCCCGCTCGGCTGGTAGCCGCAGATCACGGCGATGGTCGGGATGTTGAGCCTCCCCGCCGCCATCAGCTGGCCGGGAGTGGTCTTGTCGCACGAGGCGAGGCACACCATGCCGTCGAGCAGCGCGCCCTCGACCTGCACCTCGATGTCGTTCACGATCAGATCGCGCGTGGGCAGGATGTAGCCTCCGCGGTGCCCGGCGCTGGTGATGAAGTCGCTCGGCGCGGCGGTGCGCACCTCGAAGGGCAGCCCGCCCGCGGCGCGGATCGCCTGCTTGACGATCGCCGACACGCCGTCGAGATGGCTGAAGCAGCTCGAGAGCTCCGAGGAGCTGTTGACGACGGCGATCTTGGGCTTTTCCATGTCGGCATCGGAAAGGCCCAGCGCCCGCCACTGGGCGCGCCGCCCCGCCCAGCGCGGCGTGCCCGGTTCGAAGTTGCTGCGCAGCTTCCTGCTCACATGTGCTCCCGGTCGTGGCCGGCCATGTTAGCGCACCGGGCACGGTGGGAGATTGCCCGCGCCAGCTGGCGCGCGCTGAACGAGCCGGCTTACTTCGCCCCGCGCTCGCGCAGCAGCGCCGCCATCGGGACGTTCTTCGCCGCCTCGGCGAGCTTGAGCGGCGTCGCGCCACTCGCGCTCTGCGCGTTGACGTCGGCGCCGGCGGCGATCAGCAGCTCGGCGGCCTCGAGCCTCGCGTAGAGCGCCGCGGTGTGCAGCGGGGTGGTGCCCGTCTTGGTGCGGCTGGCGATGTCCGCGCCGCGCGAGATCAGCAACTCGATCATCGGCAGCTTGCCCTTCATGACCGCGTAGTGCAGCGGCGATGCGCCGGTGCCCGGATCTTTTTCGTTGATGTCGGCGCCGTCCTCGATCAGCTTGAGCCCGGTGCCGTAGTCGCCGCGCGCGATCGCCTCGTGCAGGCCCTGCCGGGCGGGCCGTGCTGCGGGCGTGGCGGCGACCGGCTGGGGCGGCGGCACGGCCGGGCGCTCCTCGACCGGCGCGGCGGCGGGCTCGGGAGCCGCAGGCGCCTGCGGCTCGGTTGGCGATTCGCCGCCGAGCAGGCGGTCGAAGAATCCCTTTACGCCGTCCATGAGCTGCTCGAGCGGCGACTTCTCGTCCTGGGGCTGCGCGTAGGCGGGCGCCGCGCACGCCACAGTTGCGGCGAGCAGCACGCAGGCGGCGATCGCGCCGAAGCGGTTCATCTGCCCTCCCCTCCTGCGCATCATACGCCCGCATGCCCGCGGCTTGAAATGCCGGCCGGCCTCGACGCGCAGCCCGTCGGCGATGCGCATGGCGCTGGTAAACTTCGCGCCTCGATGAAGTTCCTGTTCGACATCTTCCCGGTCCTGCTGTTTTTCGTCGCCTTCAAGCTCGCCGGGATCTACGTCGCCACCGCGGTGGCGATCGCGGCGACGTTCGCGCAGCTCGGCTGGCTGAAGCTGCGCGGAAGGAAGATCGAGCCGATGCTGTGGGCCAGCCTCGCGATCATCGTGGTCTTCGGCGGCGCGACGCTCGCGCTCCGGGACGAGACCTTCATCAAGTGGAAGCCGACGGTTCTCTACTGGCTGTTCGGGGCGGCGCTCGCCGGCGCGGCGCTTTTCGGCAGAAACCTGATCCGCTCGGTCCTGTCCGAGCAGGTCCAGCTGCCCGATCCCGTCTGGTCCCGGCTCAACTGGAGCTGGGTCGCGTTCTTCGTTCTCATGGGCGCGGCGAACCTGTACGTCGCCTACAACTTCTCGACCGATCTGTGGGTCAACTTCAAGCTGTTCGGCGGCGTCGGGCTGATGCTGCTGTTCGTCGTCCTGCAGGCCATGTTCCTCGCCAAGTACGTCGAGGAAAAACCGTGAACGTCGCCGCGCGCATCCGCGAGCGGCTCGCGGCGCTCGAGCCGGTCGCGCTCGAGCTGATCGACGAGAGCGCGCAGCACGAAGGCCACTCGGGCTCGCGCCCGGGGGGCGGCACACACTGGCGGCTGCGCATCGTGTCGCCGCGCTTCGCCGGGAAGCCCACCGTCGCGCGCCACCGCATGGTGTACGAGGCGCTCGGCGAGCTGATGCAGGATCCGATCCACGCGCTCGCCATCACCGCGCGGAGCCCGGACGAACCGTAATATTCGACGAAAGGAACGGAGATGAAGATACGAATTCTCGCCCTGGCGGCAGGCCTCGCGGCATCCGCGCTCGCTTTGGCGCAGCTGCCGACAAAGGAGGCGCCCAAGCCGGCGGCAAAGAGCGGTCCGGTGGCGACGGTGAACGGCGCCGCGGTGCCGCGCGCGCGCGAGGAGATCCTGATGCGCGAGCGGCTGGCGCAGGGCGGCAGGGACACCGAGCAACTGCGCGCCGCGATCCGCAACGACCTGATCAACCGCGAAGTGATCTCGCAGGAGGCGGCGCGCAGTGGCTTTACCAAGAACGCCCAGCTGCAGGCCGAGCTCGAGCTGGTGCGCCAGACCGTGATCGTGCAGTCCTACATTCGCGATTGGGTGGGAAAGAACCCGGTGAGCGACGCCGAGGTGCAGAAGGAGTACGAGCGCGCCAGGGCGCAGACCGGCGACAAGGAATACAAGGCACGCCACATCCTCGTGGAGACCGAGGACGAGGCGAAAGGTCTGATCGCCGAGCTGAAGAAGGGCGGAAAGTTCGACGAGCTGGCGGGCAAGAGCTCGAAGGACGCGGGCAGCAAGGAGCGCGGCGGCGACCTCGACTGGAACGTGCCAGGCGTGTTCGACAAGCAGTTCTCGGACGCGATGGTCAAGCTGGACAAGGGCAAGTACACCGAGGCCCCGGTGCGCACGCGCTTCGGCTTTCACGTCATCCAGCTGGACGACGTCCGTGCGGTCAAGTTTCCGACGCTCGCCGAGGTGAAGCCCCGCATCCAGCAGCAGCTGATCCAGACCAAGATCGACGCCCTGGTACGCGGGCTGCGCGCGAAAGCCAAGGTGGAGTGAGCGCGAAGGTCCTTGCCGGCCTGGGCCTGCCCGGCGGACGTCGCTTCGAGGTGGTGCAGGGCAACCTGCTCGAGGAGCCGGTGGATGCGATCGTCAACGCCGCCAACGGCCACCTCGCGCACGGGGGCGGCGTGGCGGCAATCATCTCGCGCGCCGCGGGGCCGGAGCTGCAGCGCGAATCCGACCAGCTGGTCAGGAAGCACGGCCCCTATGCCACGGGGTCGGCCATCGTCACCACCGCGGGAAGGCTTCCTTTCAAAGGCGTGATCCATGCAGTCGGGCCGCGCCAGGGCGAAGGGGACGAGGAGGAGAAGCTGACCCGCGCACTGGCGAACGCGTTCGCCTGCGCGAAGGAACGGGGCTGGAGCTCGGTCTCGTTTCCCGCGGTGTCGGCGGGGATTTTCGCGGTCCCGCCCGAGGTCTGCGCCCGCGCGTATCTCAGGGCTGTCAGGGCTTCGCCGATCGGGAGTATCCGGCTGTGCTTGCGCGACCAGCCGGTCATCGACGCGGTGCTCGGCGAGCTGTCGCGAACGAAGTCCTGATTCAGGCGGCGCTCTTCAGGCCTTCGTCGATCGTGAGCGGAAGGTAGCCGCGCTTCTTGGCATCCAGAACGGTGATCTCGCGGATGCCGCTTGCCGAAAAGCCGACGTGCACGTTCCAGTTGAGCGACTCATCCCGGGTCACCGGTTCATCCGAGAACCTGATGTACAGAACGTCCTCGGCCTCGTTGTATCCGATTCTCATGATTGCTCCCGCAGCGTCCAATCGACCATCACGGTCTTGATGACCAAGTACGCCTCTTCGACCGCCGCCGCACAGACCAGATTATCATGCTAGCGAGACGACTAATCCTCATTGCCACGGGAGGAACGACCATGCTCAGATTTGTGCTTGTCGCTGTTGCTGCGCTCGCGGCTCTGCCCGCTTTCGCGCAGACCCAATCCGGGAACCTCGCCAAGGCCACTTTCGCCGCCGGCTGCTTCTGGTGCACCGAGGAAGCGTTCGACAAGGTTCCGGGGGTGGTCTCAACCACCTCCGGCTACATGGGCGGCAGTGTCAAGAACCCGAGCTACGAGCAGGTCTCAAGCGGTCGCACCGGCCACACCGAAGTGCTGCAAGTCGTCTACGATCCGGCGAAGGTGAGCTACGAGCGGCTGCTCGAGCAGTTCTGGGTGAACCACGATCCGACGGTGACCAACCGCCAGTTCTGCGATGCCGGCTCGCAGTACCGGCCGGCGATCTTCCACCACACCGAGGAGCAGAAGCGCCTCGCCGAGGCCTCCAAAGCGAAGTGGGAGAAGGCAAAGCCGTTCAAGCAGCCGATCCTCACGCCGATCGAGCCGGCGCGCGAGTTCTACCCGGCGGAGGAATACCACCAGGACTACTACAAGAAGAACCCGCTGCAGTACAAGTTCTACGTCACCGGCTGCGGCCGCTACGCGCGCCTCGACGAGCTGTGGGGAAAGCTCAGGAAGTGATCAGAACTTCCTGACGCGCTCGATCTCGCTCACGCGCCCGCCGACCAGCGTGATCGTGGTGGTGAACGGGTCGGCCACCGTGGGCAGGTAGGTGTAGGTCTTCAGGGACATGACGGTGCGCGCGGGCACGCGCAGGTTGCGCCCTGCCTGCACCGCCGAAGGCGCCGCGATCGCGGCACCCTGGTCGCTCAGAAGATCCGGCTCGCCGGCGATGACGAGCAGCTCGCCCTCGGTCATGCCGCGCTGGATCGAGACGTAGTTGCGGAAATCGAGCCCCTTCGGCCGCTTCGGCGCCGCCGCGGCGCGCTCGGCGGCGAGACGCGCCTCCAGCTCATCGCGCTGCGCCTGGCGCCGCTCGAGGCGCTCGCCCTGGCAGCGCACCGTGTAGCACTCGCTGCTTTCGACCGACGCAGGTCCGGGCCTGGCATCGATGTCGACCGTCGTCGCCTTCACGCCCGGCGGCGGCGTCGCATTGGAATAGTGGACGGTGCCGTTGGCGTCCACCCAGCGGTAGATCTGGGCTTGCGCGTCGGCGCCGACGGCGGATACAAGCAGGACGAGAACGATGCGCAGCATGGACTGGGTTACGCAAGTCTAACGCGCGCGGATGGCCCGGGGTTTACTCCGCCTCTTCGATCCAGGCCGCCTGGACCGCCTCCAGGATCTTCTCCCCGCAGCGCTTGGGATCGTCGCCGAAGCCGGGAAGGGCCACGATCCAGTTGTAAAGGTCGACGAAATTCACCGACTTGGGGTCCTTGTCGGGATATTTCTCCGCCAGGGCGATCGCGATCTCCTGCGTGTCGGTCCACTTCATTTCTTGCCCCCGCCTTCGCGCTCGTAGTTGATGGTGTACCTGGGAATCTCGATCGCGAGGTCCTGCTCGCCCACCTTCGCCTGGCAGGACAGCCGCGAGGTCGCCTCCAGCCCCCAGGCCTTGTCGAGCAGGTCCTCCTCCTTCTCCTCCGCGGGCTCGAGCGAATCGTATCCCTTGCGCAGGATCACGTGGCAGGTGGTGCAGGCGCAGGACTTCTCGCAGGCGTGCTCGATCTCGATGTGGTTTTCGAGCAGCGTGTCGCAGATCGACACGCCGGTTTTCGCGTCGATGTCCGCGCCCTGCGGGCACAGCGCCGCATGCGGCAGGACCTTCAGCTTCGGCATCTAGAGGCTGCCGATTTTCCTGCCCGCGAGCGCCCGCCGGATGCTCGCGTCCATGCGCCGCCCGGCGAACGGCTCGGTCGCCCGGTTGAGCGCCTCGGTCGCCGCCCTGATCGCGCGGTGATCCGTCCCGGAGCGAAGCTTTTCGAGAGCGGTCACGCCGCCCTCGATCGATGCGCGCTCTTCCGGCGCGAGCAGCGCGCCGTCCGCGGCGAGCGCGGCGCGCGTGGCCTCGATGAGGCGCTCCGCCTCCAGGCGGTGCTCGGCGAGCGCGCGGGCGTGCATGTCCTCGCGCGCGTGCTCGAAAGCATCCCGCAACATGCGCTCTACTTCCGCGTCGGCCAGACCGTACGATGGCTTGACCGTCACCGCGGCCTCGGCGCCCGTGGTGCTCTCTTTCGCGCTCACCGAAAGCAGCCCGTCGGCGTCGACCTGGAAGGTCACTCGTACGCGCGCGGCGCCCGCCGCCATGGGCGGGATGCCTTTCAGCTCGAAGCGCGCGAGCGAGCGGCAGTCGGCCACCAGCTCGCGCTCGCCCTGCACGACGTGGAAGCTCATCGCGGTCTGGCCGTCCTTGAACGTGGTGAACTCCTGCGCGCGCGCGGCGGGTATCGTGGTGTTGCGCGGCAGGATCCTCTCCGCGAGCCCGCCCATGGTCTCGACGCCGAGCGAAAGCGGGATCACGTCGAGCAGCAGCCACTCGTCGCCTTGCGGCCGGTTGCCGGCGAGCACGTTCGCCTGCATCGCCGCGCCGAGCGCCACGACCTTGTCCGGGTCGAGGTTGTTGAGCGGGTCGCACCTGAAGAACTCGGCCACAGAGCGCTGGATCTGCGGCATGCGGGTCGCGCCGCCCACCATGACCACGCCCTTGACACCCTCGACGCCCAGGCCGGCGTCGCGCAGCGCCTTGCGCACCGGCCCGAGGGTTTTCTGCACCAGCGTCTGGATGATGCCGCAGAAGGTCTCGGTGTCGAGCGTCACGTCGACCAGCTCTCCGGAGGAAAGCTTCGCGGTGATCGGCGCCTCCTCGTGATAGGTGAGGTACTCCCTCGCCTCGCGCGATTTGACGAGCAGCAGCCGCATGTCCTTCGGCGCGAGCGGCGCGAGCTTCGCCTTCTCGACGATCCAGCAGAACACCCGCTGGTCGAAGTCGTCGCCGCCCAGCATCGAGTCGCCGCTGGTGGCCACCACCTCGAACACGCCCTGCGAGAGCTTGAGGATCGACAGGTCGAAGGTGCCGCCGCCGAGGTCGTATACGGCGTACACGCCCTCGGCCGCATTGTCCAGGCCGTAGGCGATCGCGGCGGCCGTGGGCTCGTTGAGCAGGCGCAGCACGTTCAGGCCGGCGAGCCGCCCCGCGTCCTTGGTCGCCTGGCGCTGCGCGTCGTCGAAGTACGCCGGAACCGTGATCACGGCGCCGCTGAGCTCGCCGCCGAGCGCAAGCTCGCCGCGCCGGCGCAGCACCTTGAGGATCTCCACCGAGACCTCGACCGGGCTCCTGACGCCCGCGCAGGTGCGCAGCTGCAGCATTCCCGGCGCATCGACGAAATCGTACGGGGTGTTCTCGATATGGGCGACATCCTTCACGCCGCGGCCCATGTAGCGCTTCACCGAAACGATGGTGTTTCTCGGATCGTCGGCCTGCCGCGCCTGCGCGGCGTATCCAACCTCCGCGCGCCCGTCGGGAAGGTAGCGCACTATCGAGGGCAGCAGCGGCCGGCCCTGCGCGTCGGGCAGCACGGTGGCGACGCCCGAGCGCACGGTGGCGATCAGCGAATTGGTCGTGCCGAGGTCGATTCCGACCGCGAGGCGCCGCTCGCGCGGCTCCTGCGACATTCCAGGCTCGGAGATCTGCAGCAGCGCCACGACCGGAGCGCCTTATTCGATGGTCTCGTACGCGAGATCGATCTCGGCGTCGAGCTTGTCGAGGAACATGAGCTTTCTCACCAACCCGGCCGCGCCGGCGTAGTCCTTTGCCGCATCGATGCGATCCGCGATCGATTCCTCGAGGACGCGCTTCTCGGCGCGCAGCCCGGCGCGCAGCGATTCTAGCCCTTTCGGGTCCCTGCGCCCGCTCGCCTCCTCCAGCCGCTCGCGCAGCTCCATCTGCTGCATCAGGAACTCGGCCGGCATCGCGGTATTGGTCTCGAACGCGACGTCCACGCCGTGGAGCTCGAGTATGTGCTTCGCGCGCTGCACCGGGTTCCTGAGCGTCCGGTAGGCCTCGTTGACGCGCGTCGTCCACTGCAGCGAGGCCCTGCGCTCGGCATCGCCCGCGCGGGCGAAGCGGTCGGGATGCACCCGCGACTGGATCTCGCGGTAGGCGCGCTCCAGCCCCTCGGCCTCGAGCGCGAAGGCCGGCGCGAGGCCGAACAGTTCGAAGTGGTTGGTCATTCCCTGCAGCGACGCGTCACGCGCCTCCGCACACGTATCCCGTGTGTCGGCAGGTCGCGCGAGCGTCGTGCAACCGCCCGGGCGGCCGCTAGCGCGGCCGCCCTCCTGTCATACGTTGAACGACTCTCCGCACCCGCATTCGTCCTTGACGTTCGGGTTGCGGAACTTGAATCCCTCGTTGAGACCTTCGCGCGCATAGTCGAGTTCCGTCCCGTCGACGTACGGCAGGCTCTTCGGGTCCACCACCAGCCTGACCCCGTGGCTCTCGAACTGGTGGTCTTCCGGGCCGACCGCATCGGCGAACTCGAGCTTGTAGGCGAGCCCCGAGCAGCCCGAGGTGCGCACCCCGACGCGCAGCGCGGCGTCCTTGCCGCGCCTGGCGAGGAACGACTGCAAGTGGCTCGCCGCCTTCTCGGTGAGCGTGATCGCCATCTCAGGCCGCCTTGGCCTCGTCTTCCTTCTCGTCGAGACCGTGCTTCCTACGGTAGTCGGCAACCGCCGCCTTGATCGCATCCTCGGCGAGGATCGAGCAGTGGATCTTCACCGGCGGCAGCGACAGCTCCTCGGCGATCTGGGTGTTGCGGATGGTCGCGGCCTGCTCGAGCGTCTTGCCCTTCACCCACTCGGTGACGAGCGAGCTCGAGGCGATCGCCGAGCCGCAGCCGTAGGTCTTGAAGCGCGCGTCCTCGATGCGGCCGTCGCTTCCGACCTTGATCTGCAGCTTCATCACGTCGCCGCAGGCCGGCGCGCCGACCATGCCGGTGCCCACCGACTCGTCGGACTTCTCGAACGAGCCGACGTTGCGCGGATTTTCGTAATGTTCGATGACCTTGTCGCTGTACGCCATATCGCTTACCTCAATGTGCGGCCCACTGAACCGTGGCCAAGTCTACCCCTTCCTTGTACATCTCCCACAGCGGCGAGAGCTCGCGCAGCTTCGCCACCTTCTTCTTGATCAGCGCCGCCGCGTAGTCGATCTCCTCCTCGGTGGTGAAGCGCCCGAGCGTGATGCGGATCGAGCTGTGCGCCAGCTCGTCGTTGCGCCCGAGCGCGCGCAGCACGTACGAGGGCTCGAGCGAGGCCGAGGTGCACGCCGAGCCAGAGGACACCGCGATGTCCTTCACCGCCATGATCAGCGACTCGCCCTCGACGAAGTTGAAGCTGACGTTGAGGTTGTGCGGGATGCGGCGCTCCCGGTCGCCATTGAGGTAGATCTCCTCGACGTCCTGCAAGCGGTTCCACAGCCGGTCGCGCAGCGCGCGCACCCGCTCGTTGTCGGTCGCCATCTCGAGCTTCGCCAGCCGCGCCGCCTCGCCGAAGCCGACGATCTGGTGCGTGGCGAGCGTGCCGGAGCGAAAGCCCCGCTCGTGCCCGCCGCCGTGGATCTGCGGCTCGATCCGCACGCGCGGCTTCCTGCGCACGTACAGAGCGCCGATGCCTTTCGGCCCGTACAGCTTGTGCGCGGTGACGGTGAGCAGGTCGGCCTTGAATTTCTGCAGGTCGATCTCGACCCGGCCGGCGCCCTGCACCGCGTCGCAGTGATAGATGATCCCCTTCGCCCGGCAGATCTCGGCAATCTCCCACACCGGCTGGATGACGCCGATCTCGTTGTTCACCATCATGATCGAGGCGAGGATGGTGTCGGGCCGCAGCGCCGTCTTGAAATTCTCCAGGCTCACCAGGCCGTTCGTCTCCACTTCGAGGTACGTGACTTCGAACCCCTGGCGCTCGAGCTCGCGGCAGGTGTCGAGCACCGCCTTGTGCTCGGTCTTCTGCGTGACGATGTGCTTGCCCTTGGTCTTGTAGAAGTGCGCCGCGCCCTTCAGCGCGAGGTTGTTGCCCTCGGTCGCGCCCGAGGTCCACACGATCTCCTTCGCGTCGGCGCCGACCAGCGCCGCGACGTGCGCGCGCGCCTCCTCGACCGCCTCCTCGGCCTTCCAGCCGAACACGTGCGAGCGGCTCGCCGGGTTGCCGAAGAACTCGGTGAGGTACGGGATCATCTTCTGCGCGACGCGCGGGTCGACCGGCGTCGTCGCCGAATAATCCAGGTAGATCGGCAGCTGAAGGGTCATCGTCCCACCCGCGTCAGGCTGCCAGCGCGGTCTCGCCCTTCGGCTTTTCCGCCGCGCGCCAGTCATGCAGCACGGCGACGTGCTTGCCGCTGTGGTGCGCGACCAGGTCGGCGAGCGACACCGATGAGAGGTACTCGTACATTTTCTCGTTCAGCCGCTCCCAGAGATCGTGGGTCATGCAGCGCCGGTCATCGTCGCCGCAATTCTCCTTGCCGCCGCATTGCGTGGCATCGAGCGGCTCGTCGACCGCGGTGATGATATCTGCCACCGAGACGCTTCCCGCCGCCCGCGCGAGGTTGTACCCGCCTCCTGGCCCGCGCACGCTCGACACCAGCTGGTGGCGCCGCAGCTTGCCGAACAACTGCTCCAGGTAGGAGAGCGATATGTGCTGGCGCTCGCTGATCGCAGCGAGCGTCACCGGCCCGCGCGACTGGCGCATGGCGAGATCCATCATCGCCGTCACCGCGAATCTGCCCTTGGTCGTCAGTCTCATGGCTTCCTCGCTTCCGAATACCCGATAAACGTGCTCAAGTATACCTAATCCCGAGCAAATTAGTCAACCTATAGTGCATTTAAATTTCAATCACTTAACCGCCCGAAGCGAGTCTCGCTTGGCAGCCTCGGCGGCCTGCTCCAGCCGGGCGAGTTTTTGCTGTAGCGCGGCGAGGGCATGCTCCAGCTCCTGCGAATGCTCGACCAGTTTCTGGATCGCCTTGGCGTAGGGGTCGTCCTGGTTTTGCACCGCGGCGTAGGCTGCGAACCGCTCGGCCCGCGGTGCCGACGCCTGTTCGACGATTCGTCCCGGGATTCCGACGACGGTCGCGCCAGCGGGCACGTCCTTCACCACCACGGCATTCGAGCCCACCTTGGCGCCGTCGCCGACCGTGATCGGTCCGAGGATCTTGGCGCCTGCGCCGACGACCACCCCTTTTCCGAGGGTCGGATGGCGCTTGCCCTTGTTCCAGGAGGTCCCACCGAGCGTGACCCCCTGATAGAGCGTCGTGTCGTCGCCGATCTCCGCGGTCTCGCCGATCACCACGCCCATGCCGTGGTCGATGAACACCCGCCGGCCGATGGTCGCGCCGGGATGGATTTCGATCCCGGTGATCCAGCGGCCGAAATGCGAGGTCGCGCGCCCAAGCCACCTCAGGCCGCGCATCCAGAACCAATGGGCGAGCTTGTGCAGGGTCAGCGCGTGCAGCCCGGGATAGCAGGTGAGCACCTCCCACGCGTTGCGCGCCGCCGGATCGCGCTCGAATACGCTTGCGATGTCTTCACGCAGATGCTTGAACATGAAAGGCATTCTATGGATTCCGAGTGATTTGATCAACTATTCGCCTGACTGTTTCGCGAGCAATGCCTTGAGCAGCCCGCGCAGGATGTTGACCTCCTCGCGCTCCAGGGCTGGTACGCGGGAGAACAGGCGACGCCAGCGCTCGCGCAGACGCGATCCCGATTCGGGCGCCAGGAAGCCGCTCGCCAGCGCCGCCTGCTCGAGATGGGCATACAGCCCTTCGATGTCCGCGATGGTCGCGAGCTTTCCGGCGCGCGCCGGCGGCACCCCCGCGCCCGAGGCGACGAGCAGCTCGTACGCCACGACCTGCACCGCCTGAGCGAGATTGAGCGAGCTGAACTCCGGGCTCGCCGGAATATGGACCAGGTACTGGCATGCGAACAGCTCCTCGTTGGTGAGGCCCGCGGCCTCGGCGCCGAAGACGAACGCGACCGGCGCATCGAGCGCGAGCGCGCGCACCGCTGCCGCGCGTGCGTCCAGGACCTGCGGCGACCACTCCCGGGGCCGCGCCGAGAGCGCGAACGCCGCCGCGCAGTCGGCGATCGCCTCGCGCAGCGCCGCATGCACGCGCGCCCGGTCGAGGACGTCCGCCGCGCCGGTCGCCATCCAGTAGGCCTCGTGCGCCGGATACCTCTCGGGCGCGACCAGCCGCAGGTCGGCGAGGCCCATCGCCTTCATGGCGCGCGCCGCGGCGCCGATGTTCCCTGGATGGCTGGGACGGCACAGCACAAAGCGGATCCGCTCCATAGGCCAACTAGAATACAGCCATGCACCCGATGCTCAACATCGCGGTACGCGCCGCCCGGCGCGCCGGCTCGATCATCAACCGCGCCGCGCTCGACGGCAGCGCGCTTGCGATCCGGGTGAAGAACGTGAACGACTTCGTCACGCAGATCGATCGCGCCGCCGAGGAGGCGATCATCGAGACCGTGCGCAGGGCCTATCCCGACCACGCCATCCTCGCCGAGGAATCCGGCAGCACCGCCGGCGCGCGCGCCGAGTATTGCTGGGTGATCGACCCGCTCGACGGCACGACGAACTTCATCCACGCGTTCCCTCAGTACTGCGTGTCGGTGGCGGTGCAGCACCGCGGCGCGACCGCGCACGGGGTGGTCTACGACCCGGTGAGAAACGAGCTGTTTACCGCCTCCAAGGGGCGCGGCGCGTTCGTCAACGACCGGCGCATGCGCGTCTCGAAGTGCGAGAAGCTGAAGCAAGCGCTGGTCGGGACCGGGTTCCCGTACAAGGAGCTTTCCCGCGTCGAGCTGTACCTGCGCCAGCTGCGCACGATGATGCACTCCACAGCGGGAGTCCGCAGGGCGGGCGCGGCGGCGCTCGACCTCGCCTACGTCGCCGCCGGCCGGCTGGACGCGTTCTGGGAGATGGGCCTCTCGGCCTGGGACATGGCGGCCGGAGCACTGCTCATCCAGGAAGCCGGAGGGCTGGTCGGCGATCTCGCGGGCGAGCAGAACTACCTGGAGAGCGGCGACATCGCGGCGGCGAGCCCCAAGGTATTCGCGCAGCTCCTGGAAGCGCTGAAGTGAACCGCGCGTTGGCAACCGGCTGATTCCGCCGGATACTCGGCCACAGCGCCATGGCCCTCCTCGCCGCCGCGTTCGGCACTTCGCACAGCGTGATGCTGGCGTCGCAGCTCGAGGACTGGCTGACGCGCTTTCGCGACAGCGACCCGCGCATGCCCTACTACGACCGCGAGGGCAGGCCGTGCAGATTCGAGAGCCTTCTTGCGCGCGCACCAGCAAACGCAGGCGAACTGATCACCGCTGAAAGCATCACGGCGCGGTTCAACGCGGTCCAGGAAGCGATGGCGCGCATGAAGGCCGAGATCGCCTCGGCGAAGCTCGACGCGCTGGTGGTCGTCGGCGACGACCAGCACGAGGTGTTCCGCGACCAGAACATGCCGGCGATCGGCGTCTACTACGGCGAGACCATCCGCAACGCCGGGCGCGCGAGCGCGCCGCCTTTCCGCGCTCCTGAACAGTGGTACCGGCAAGCGCAGATGCGCCGCTACGAGGACGGCGGCGACGCGCATTACCCCTGCCATTCGAAGCTCGGATTGCACCTCATCGAAGGGCTGGTGAGCCGGGAGTTCGACGTTTCCGCGCTCTCGGGGCTCGACAAGGAGCAGTGCGAGGGACACGCGTACTCCTTCGTGCACCGCTGGTACCTCAAGGACGCGGGGCTGCCGATCGTTCCGATCTTCCTCAATACCTATTACGACCCGAATCCGCCGCTGCCGAAGCGCTGCGTGCGGCTCGGCGAGGCGCTGAATAAGCTGATCGCGAGCTATCCCGAGAAGATTCGCGTCGGCGTCCTCGCTTCCGGCGGCCTCAGCCATTTCATCGTCGACGAGGAGCTGGATCGGGGAGTCATCGAGGCGCTGCGCAGGAAGGACACCGGCCACCTGGCGAGCCTCGATCCGAAACGGCTCAGGGCCGGCAGCTCGGAAATCCGCAACTGGATCGTGGTCGGGGCAGCGGCCACCGACCTCGATCTCAGCTGGGTTTCCTACACCCCGGCCTACCGCACCGCGGCGCTGACCGGGACGGGACTGTGCTTCGCGAGATGGAGCTAGCCATGCGCCAGAAGAGCATCGAGGTGGAAGGGCTCAGTCACAACGCGCCGATCCCCGCGGCGTGCCGGGTCGGCCCGATACTGGCGACATCGGGCGTGGGAGGGAGGGACCCGGCGACGGGAAAGCTGCCGCCCGAGCCCGAGCGCCAGGCGTTCCACTGCTTCGACAACCTCAAGCGCATTCTCGCCGCTGGCGGCATGGACCTCGGCGACGTGGTGAAGCTCACCGTATTCGTCACCGACGAGGCGCACCGCGAGGCGATCAACAAGCACTGGAACGCGTGCTATCCCGATCCGCACCAGCGGCCGGCGCGCCACACCCTCGTCTCGCCGCTACGCGGGGGCCTGCTGATGCAGCTCGAGGCGCTCGCGGTCGCGAAGGACGCCTGAATGATCGTCGACGCGCATTCGCACGTGGTGATGCCCGAGGCGGCCTGGCGCTTCATGGCCGGGCTGGTGGCGAGCCGCGCCAACCCGATCGAGGACCCGAAGCTGCCATCGGACGAGATCCTGCGACCGGTCACCGAGCGCCACATCCAGAACATGGACAAGGTGGGGACCGACGTGCAGTTCATCTCGCCGCGGCCCTACGCGCAATTGCACTCGCTCAATCCGTCCAAGGTCACGCAGACCTGGACGCGCTACGTGAACGATCTCATCCACCGCCAGTGCCAGCTCTTTCCCGAGCGGCTGCGCGGCGTGGCCGGGCTGCCGCAGCATCGCGATTCGAGCCCGAAGAGCTGCCTCGACGAACTCGAGCGCACCGTGAAGGAGCTCGGCTTCGTGGGATGCCTGCTCAACCCCGATCCGACCGAGGGCGACGGCACTCCCCCGCCAGGACTGGGCGACCCGTTCTGGTATCCGTTGTACGAGAAATTATGCGAGCTCGACGTGCCTGCGCTCATCCACTCGGCGAGCTCATGCCAGCCGCGCGAGTCCTACACGCTGAAATTCATCAACGAGGAAAGCATCGCGGTGATCGCGCTGCTCGAATCGAAGGTGTTCGACGAGTTCCCCAAGCTGAAGATCATGGTGTCGCACGGCGGCGGCGCGATCCCGTATCACATGGGGCGCTTCCGCGCCTGGCACGCGCGGCGCAAGCGCCCGGGGACCTTCGACGCCCTGATGAAGAAGCTCTGGTACGACACCTGCAACTACTCCGAGGAAGGGCTCGAGTTCCTGTTCAAGGTGATCGGCCCGGAGCGCTGCCTGTTCGGCACCGAGCGCCCGGGCACGGGATCGGCGCCCAACCCGGACTGGGGCCGCGACTACGACGATCTGAAGCCGGTGATCGAGGCGATCGGCTGGCTGAGCGCGACCGACCGCAAGAGGATCTTCGAGGACAACGCGCGCGCGCTGTACCACCGCGCGTTCCCGATCAAGCGATGAAGGCCGGCAGGCTGCTCGCGCGGCTGGCCAAGCTCGACAGCTGCGCAGTCTCGGACGCGATGGACAAGCTCGGGCTGAAGGGGACCGTCACCGGCCTCGCTGCGCTCACTTCGACGCGCAGAATCGCCGGGCGCGTGCACACCGAGCAGATGGTGGCGAAGGAGAAGGCCACGCGGCGCGCCGGCCCGCCGGTGCACGCGGGCGTGCGGGCGATCGAGGCCTGCGCGCGCGGCGAGGTGATCGTGGTCGAGCAACGCTCGGGAATCGATGCCGCCTCCTGGGGCGGAATCCTTTCTGCGGCGGCGAAGCGCAAGGGGGTCGCCGGCGTGATCGCCGACGGCCCGGTGCGCGACGTGGACGAGGCGCGCGCGCTGCGCTTTCCGGTGTTCGGCCGCTCGGCGACCGCGCGCACCGCGCGCGGGAGAATTGTCGAGGAGGCGAGCGATGTTCCGGTCGTCATCGGCGAGGTCAACGTTCGGCCGGGCGACTACGTGATCGCCGACGCGAGCGCGGTGGTGTTCATCCCGGCGGCCGATGCGTCGCGAGTGATCGAAGCGGCCGAGCAGATCGCCGCGCGCGAGCGCGCGATGACGAAGGCGATCCGGAGTGGAAAACCGCTGCCCGAGGTGCTCGGCGCGGCCTACGAGCACATGCTGAAAAAATGAGCGCCACGCCCCCCTTTCGCGCCGACCAGGTCGGCAGTCTGCTGAGACCCAAGGAGCTCCTCGACGCCAACGAGAAGGCGATCGCCGAGCACCATGCACTCGACGGGCTGCGCGAGCTGCAGGACCGTTGCATCCGCCAAGCGATCCACTTCCAGGAATCGCTCGGCCTGCACGCGATCACCGACGGCGAGTACCGCAGGCAATCGTTCGCGAGCGACTTCATCGAGAAGCTGGAGGGCGCCGGAACTCCCGGGCACCTCGCGATCAATGGAACCTCGGGCGAAGGAATCCAGGGAAAACCGCTCAGCGGCAAGCCGTTCGCGCCGCGCGCCTACCAGGTCACCGGCAAACTGCGGCGCGCGCGGCCGATCGAGGTCGAAAACTTCAAGTTCGTGAAGGCGAACACGACGCGAACGCCGAAGCAGACCATCCCCTCGCCCACGATGCTCCTGCGCGGAGGGCGCGCGGCGGTGAGCGCGAAGGCGTATCCGGATCTGCAGGAGTTCTACGCCGACATCGCCAAGGTCTATCGCGAGGAATTGAACGAGCTGGGCGCGGCCGGCTGCGGCTACGTCCAGCTCGACGACACCAACTACGCCTACCTGTGCGACGACAAGCTGCGCGGCGTATTCCGCGAGTGGGGCTACGACCCGGAGGAAGTGCCGGAACGCTTCGCCAGGCTGATCAACTCGGTAATCGCCGGGAGGCCGGCGGACATGGTGGCCGGAATCCACCTGTGCCGCGGGAATTCCGGCGGCCAGTGGGCCGCGCAGGGCGCCTACGAGCCGGTCGCCGAGGTGCTGCTCAATCGGCTCGAGGTGGACGCCTATTTCCTCGAGTACGACGACGCGCGCTCGGGCGGCTTCGAGCCGCTGCGCTTCTATCCGAAGGGCTCGCGCAAGAAGATCGTGCTCGGGCTCGTTTCCACGAAGAAGCCGGAGATCGAGTCGAAGGAGGTCCTCAAGCGGCGCATCGAGGAGGCGGCGAAGTACGTGCCGCTCGAGAACCTGTGCCTATCCCCTCAGTGCGGATTCGCCAGCACCTTCCGCGGCAACCCGGTCACCGAGGAGGTCGAGCGGCGCAAGCTCGCGCTGGTGGTCGAGACCGCGGCCGAGGTCTGGGGCTCGGCCGAGTAGCGCGCGCTAGTCGAGGTAGAAGCCGCGCCGCACCGTCTTCAGGCGCCATAGCCGCCACGGCAGCGCCGAGTTCGCGTAGAGCGAATTCGCGTCCGCGCCGCGCCCGAACCCGACTTTCGTCGAAAGCGCGTTGTTCGGCAACGGGATCCGCGCCAGCACTTCCCCTGGAGGACTCAGCACCACGATGTCCGAATTCGGCTGCTTCGGATTGCCGTTGTGCATCGCGACGTAGATGTTGCCGTCGGTATCGATCGCCATCCCGTCCGCCACGAGATTCTCGCTGCCGGTCTGGAAAAGCACCTTGCCGTTCGAGATGTTCCCCTTCTCGTCCAGGTCGAACGCCACCACGCCACCGCCGACGATGCCGAACGCGTCCGGCTTCATCGCGGGATGGCGCGGATAGCGCTTCGCATTCGACGTGGTCACATAGAGCCGCCTGCCGTCGGGCGACACTTCGATCCCGTTCGGCCGTTCGAGCCCGGTCTTCAGCTCGGTGACGCTCCCGTTCGGGTCCACCCGATAGACGCTGTTGGGCAGCTCCATGGGCTCGCTGCCGAAAAAGCGCGGGTCGGTGAAGTAGACGCGGCCCTGCGCGTCGCTCGTCACGCCATTGGGCGCGTTGTAGCGCTTGCCCTGGAATGCGCCGGTCACCATGCTGACCGTGCCGGTTCTCATGTTGCGCCGGACGATCGCCTGCCCCCCGCCGTCCGCCATCTGCGCGATGAGGAGATCGCCGTTCTTGTCGAAGTGCAGGCCGTTGGACTGGCCGCTCGGCTCCATGAACTTCTCGGTCCTGCCGGTCGCCGGGTCGTAGCGCCAGATCGTGCCCCCGGGGTTGTTCTGCTTGATCGCGAAAGTGGGTGTGATGTCGCTCGCGTAGACCTTTCCGTCCTTTGCCGCGACCACACCCTCGCCGAATACGCGCCCGGTCTTCGATACCTCCTCCCACTTGGCGCCCTCGACGATCACACCCTTGGTGACGCAACCGGCGAGCGCAATGGACGCCAAGGCGGCAAGAACGGCACGAAGTGCGCGCTGATTCGCTGCTTTGTTCATAATTGATCTCCTCCCGGATGCGAACCGTACTGCAATCGCCGCCCTGAGCGCAATGCTGCAAGAGCACACCCCGGTGATGCAGCGGCCTCGGAAACCGTTGGGATGCCTGGCCGCTGGGGCGCCTCCGAAGAAGGCGGAGTGGGCGATTGCCGGTACGGGGCAATGTGGCTACAATATGTTCCTACATTAAGAGGGAACAGCATGAAGACCGTCAACGTCCGCCAGCTCAAGAACAACCCCTCGGATGCGCTGCGCATGGCGCGCAAGCAGCCGGTGGTGGTGATGAACCGCGACCAGCCCGAGGCAGTGCTCTTTCACCTCGACGACGAGGGCCTGCTCGGCGAGCCGGGGGTGCGGCTCGCCCTCGCGACGGCGCTTTACAAGAGCGAAAGCCTCTCGATCGGGCGGGCCGCCAAGGTCGCCGGCATGCCGCTCGAAGCATTCATGGTGGAGATGGGCCGGGCGGGCATCCCCGTGATCCGGGGTAACGCCAGGACGCTCCGGGAAGACCTCAAGAACATCAAGGCGTGGCGCGCGAGGTAGTCCTGGCGGACGCGAGCCCGCTTATCGCGCTGGCACGCGTCGGCGGCCTTCCGTGGCTGCGCAAGCTCTACAAGTCGATCTCGATCACCGAGGAAGTCCGGGGCGAGGCAACCCGCGCGCGCGAGCTGCCCGGAGCGGCAGCGATTGCCGCAGCGATCAAGCAAGGCTGGATCCGCGTGCTGCGGCAGGAGTGGAGCGAGCCGCCTTTGCCGCTGCTCGACACCGGCGAAGCGAGCAGCCTGCGCGCCGCCATTGCGCTAGGACCGGGGACCCTGGTGCTGCTCGACGATCTTCAGGCCCGCCGCGAGGCACAGCGGCTCGGAATCGCGATGACCGGTACTGCGGGAATCATCGTGGAGGCCCGGCGAGCCGGATTGATTCCAGCCGCGGGGCCGGTTTTCGCGCGGCTCGCGGAAGAGGGATTTCACCTCGGCGACGATCTGCTCCAGGCGATTCTCGCCGAATTGGGCGAGAAGTAAGTTTGTGACAGGATGACGTGCGGACCGTCTGAGTGGGCGACGATACAGCGCAAAACGGCATGCGGGACAAGGGGTCGGATTCGCCCGAAATTTCTCGTCACACCCCCGTGATGCAGCAGTACCTGCGCATCAAGTCGCAGCACCCCGACATCCTGCTGTTCTACCGGATGGGAGACTTCTACGAGCTGTTCTACGACGACGCCGAGCGCGGCTCGCGCCTGCTCGACATCGCGCTCACCTCGCGCGGCCAGTCGGCCGGCGCGCCGGTGAAGATGGCCGGCGTGCCGGTCCACTCGGTCGAGCAGTACCTGGCGAAGCTGGTCAAGCTCGGCGAGTCGGTCGCGATCTGCGAGCAGATCGGCGACCCGGACACGGCCAAGGGCCCGGTCGAGCGCGAGGTGACGCGCATCGTCACCCCGGGAACGCTCACCGAGTCGGCGCTGCTCGACGAGAAATCGGACAACATCCTGCTCGCGCTCTCTCAGGACCGCTCGACGGTGGGCCTCGCGTGGCTCTCGCTCGCGAGCGGCACTCTGCGCGTCGCGGAGGTCGCCCCGCAGGCGCTCGCGAACGAGCTCAAGCGCATCGGCCCGGCCGAAATCCTCGCCGCCGACGGTGTCGAGCTGGACGGCTGGCGCACGACGCGCCTCCCCGTCTGGCATTTCGACCAGGAATCGGGAAAGCGCAAGCTCCTCGAGCAGCTCGGCGCCGCCACGCTCGCCGGCTTCGGCTGCGAGGACCTGACGCTCGCGCTCGCCGCCTGCGGCGCGCTGCTGGAATACGCCAGGCGCACGCAGGGACAGGCGCTCGCGCACGTGATCGGCGTCAGCGCCGAGCGGGCCGGCGAGTACGTGCGCATGGACCCCGCCACGCGGCGCAATCTCGAGCTTACCGAGACCTTGCGCGGCGAGCCCGCGCCGACGCTTTTTTCTCTCGTCGACGAGTGCGCGACCGGAATGGGGAGCCGGCTTCTTCGCCACTGGCTGCACCATCCGCTGCGCGACCGCGATGCAGTGGCGAAGCGCCACGAGGCCGTCGCTGCGCTTCAAGAGCGATTCGACGACATCCACTCCGTGCTGCGGCGGATCGCGGACGTGGAGCGCATCACCGCGCGCGTCGCGCTGAAGAACGTCCGCCCGCGCGAGCTCTCCGGCCTGCGCGACAGTCTCGGCCTGCTCGACGAGCTCAGAAAGCCGATTCCCGACTCCGGGTCGCTGTTGAGCGACCTTCTCAAGGATCTGGCGACGCCCGGCGAATGCCTCGAGCTGTTGACCGGATCCATCCAGCCCGAGCCCGCGGCGCGGGCGGTGGACGGCGGAGTGATCGCCGAGGGCTATTCGGCAGAGCTGGACGAGCTGCGCCGGCTGCAGACGAACGCGGGCGAATTCCTCATGGCGCTGGAAGCACGCGAGCGCGAGCGCACCGGGATTCCCAATCTCCGGGTCGGCTTCAACCAGGTGCACGGCTACTACATCGAGGTGACCAGCTCGCACACGGAGAAGGTGCCGGCCGAGTACCGCCGCCGCCAGACGCTGAAGAGCGCCGAGCGCTACATCACTCCCGAGCTGAAAACCTTCGAGGACAAGGCGCTCTCGGCGCGCGACCGGGCGCTGGCGCTGGAAAAATCGCTCTACGACGAGCTGCTCGCGCTGCTCGCGCCGCACGTGCCGCTTCTTCAGCGCATCGCGCGGGCGCTCGCGCAGTTCGACGTGCTTTGCAGCTACGCATCGACGGCTTCGAAACGTGGCTACGCGCGCCCTCAGTTCGTCGAGGACAACCTGATCGAGATCGAGGCGGGGCGCCACCCGGTGGTCGAGGCGCAGATCGACAACTTCATCGCCAACGACTGCCGCCTGTCCCCTGCGCGGCGCCTGCTGCTCGTCACGGGCCCCAACATGGGCGGCAAATCGACCTACATGCGCCAAGTGGCGCTCATCGCCCTCATGGCGCACGCCGGGTCCTTCGTCCCGGCTCGAGCGGCCCGCCTGGGGCCGGTCGACCAGATCTTCACGCGCATCGGCGCGGCCGACGATCTCGCCGGCGGGCGCTCGACCTTCATGGTCGAGATGACCGAGAGCGCGAACATCCTGCACAACGCGACCGAGAGAAGCCTGGTCCTCATGGACGAGGTCGGGCGCGGCACCTCGACCTTCGACGGCCTTGCGCTCGCCTGGGCGATCGCGCGGCACCTGGTCGAGAAGAACCGCTCGCTCGCTCTGTTCGCGACGCACTATTTCGAGATGACCCGGCTCGCGCTTGAGTACCGCGAGGTCGCCAACGTCCACCTCGACGCGGTCGAGCACAAGGACACCGTCGTCTTCCTGCACGCGGTCGAGGAAGGCCCGGCGAACCAGAGCTACGGGCTGCAGGTGGCGGCGCTCGCGGGCGTGCCGAAGCCGGTGATCCGCCGCGCGCAGCGCTACCTGGAGATGCTGGAGGATTCGAGCCTGATGCGGGCCGGCCAGGAGGATCTGTTCGTCGCCGCGAAGCGTGCGGCACCGGAGCCCGAGCCGGCGCCCGACGCGCTGCGCGAGGAGCTGGCGAAGGTGAACCCCGACGAGCTGTCGCCGCGCGAGGCGCTGGAATTATTGTACCGTCTGAAGAAGCTCTAGATCCGCACCATGGAGCGAACGCGATGCGATTGGATCGTATTGGTGTGCTATCATCGATTCCGCACAATTTCAGGATAACTGCACCGATGCCGCGGACGACACTGACTCTGGATCGAGATGCATATGCGCTCGCCCGGCGCTATGCGTCGGCACGCCGCCTGCGCCTGTCCCAGGCCGTGTCGGAGCTGGTGCGCCGGGGCCTCGAATCGCGGCGCCCGGTTCGAGAAGAGAACGGCCTGGTGGTATTCGACCTGCCCTCCGACTCCCCGCCCGTAACGCCCGAAGACGTCCGTCGAGCGGACGAGGACTAGTGGCCTACCTCCTGGACGTGAACGCGCTGGTGGCGCTGTTCTGGCCGGCGCATATCCACCATGGCGTCGCGCGAACCTGGTTTGCGCGCCGCGCGGCGGACGGCTGGGCGACCACGCCTCCGACCCAGGCGGGCTTCGTGCGCATCGTTTCCAATCCGGCCTTCTCGCGCGACGCCGTGTCGCCTGCCGAGGCCAGCCGGTTGCTGGCGGCGAATCTCAAGCACAAGCAGCATCGCTTCAAATCCGCGGATCTGAGCGTTCCTCAGGCCCTGGCTCAGTTCGGGGCGCGTATCGTCGGCCATCGCCAGGTCGCGGACGCGTACCTGCTCGCCCTGGCGCTGCGCCATCGTTGCAGGCTGGCAACGTTCGACTCCGGGGTGCTCGCGCTCCTCGTCGACGAAGATTCCGGGCGAAAAGCGGTCGAGCTACTCGGCACCGCCGGCCAAGGCTAGGCGGCGATGGTTGCGCCGATGCCGCTCGTCGACATCGGCGCGAACCTCACGCACCCGGCCTTCCGCATCGATCTCGACGAGGTGCTGGCGCGCGCGCGCCGAGCAGGCGTGGCGACGATCGTCGTCACCGGCACCAGCGTCGAGGAGAGCCGCGCCGCCGCGCATCTCACAGCTGCGCATCCGGACATGCTCTTTGCGACTGCCGGGGTCCACCCTCATCACGCACGAGACTGCGGGCCGGGGACGATCGAAGATCTGCGATCCATCCTTTCGGACCCTCGCGTCGTTGCCGTCGGCGAGTGCGGGTTGGACTTCAACCGCAACTACTCGCCGCATCCCGACCAGGAGAGGTGGTTCGTCGCGCAGATCGAGCTTGGCATCGAGCTGGGCAAGCCGCTATTCCTGCATTCGCGCGACGCGCACCCCCGCTTCTCCGAAATCCTGAAATCGCATCGACCGCCAAAGGCGGTCGCGCACTGCTTCACCGGCTCCCGCGAGGAGCTGCGCGCCGCGCTCGACCTCGGGCTCTACGTCGGCATCACCGGCTGGATCTGCGACGAGCGGCGCGGCCGGCAGCTCCAGGACCTGGTGCGCGAGATCCCGCGCGAGCGGCTGCTCCTCGAGACCGACGCGCCCTATCTCACGCCGCGCGACCTGCGCCCGCAGCCCAAGGCGCGGCGCAACGAGCCGGCGTTCCTGCCGCACATCGTCGCGGCCGTGGCGCGCGCGCTCGGCCGACCGGCGGAAGAAATCGCCGGCGAAACCGCGCGCAACGCGCGGGCGCTGTTCGGCCTTCCGGTCACTTAGCGATCGCCGCGTTCACGCGCGGCATCACCTGCTCGGCCATCAATTCCATGGAGCGCCTCGCAAGCTTCTCGTCCACCCAGTCCATGGCCGCGTACACCAGCTCGCCGAAGTCTCCCACCTGCTCGCGCAGCCGCAGGATCTGGTCCACGACCTTGTTCACGGTGCCGTGGATGCACAGGCGCTCGAGCACGAACTCCGGCGTGATCTCGTGGTCGGGTTGATCCAGTCGCTCCTTGAACACGGCATGGCGCTTCGAGCGCGTGAGCTTGGTCTGGATCTGGTGGTAGTAGAAGCGGTACGGGCTGTCTGCGGCATGCCGGCCGTACGAGGCGGCGACCTTGTCGTCGTCGGCGACGAAGAGGGTGCGCGCGACGCGCCAGTCCGCGGTATCGGCACGCGCCCCGGCCTTCGCCCTGCCCTCGGCGTAGTTAGTCCAGTGCGTCTTGAGCCAGTGTGGCAGGAGGAAATTCGCCGACAGCGGATGGAAATCGCGCTCGCCCATCGCCACCACGCCCCTGGAAAAAGGCGCCACCACCGTCCCCACGATCTCCGGGCGCGGCTTCTGGTAGGGCTTCGGCATGATGCCGGGGCCGATTTCCGGCATCAGCGTGCGGCGCGTGCTCACCTTGTAGCGGTTGCCCGGAAGATCGATGTCGTAGGGCGGATCGCGCTCCCAGATCGCGAGGATGACGTCGATCGCCTCGGCGAAGATGCGGTTGCGGTCCTCGCGCAGGGTGTGCGCCGGATCGCGGTGCAGCGGATGCACCGGCATCATGAAGATTCCGAGCCGCATGTCCGGATTGTATGATCTTCGCAGTGAACCTCGTCCACCTGCTCCTGCGCAGCGCCCGCCTGAGGCCCGAGGGGCACGCGCTCGCCGTCGGCAAGCGCGCGGTCATGAGCTATCGCGATCTCGCCTCCCGCGTGCAAAGGCTGGGCGCGGGATTGAAAGGCAGGCTCGGCCTGAAGCCCGGGGACCGCGTCGCTCTGGCGATGAAGAACTGCCCCGAGTACTACGAGCTGCTGTTCGCGTGCTGGCACGCGGGCCTCACCGCGGTGCCGATGAACGCCAAGCTGCACGCCAAGGAGTTCGCCTACATTCTCGAGAATTCCCGTGCCAGGATCTGCTTCGTCACGCCCGAGCTGCAATCCGCGATTCCAGCGGGAATTGCCCTCGAAGACGATCTTTTCGGTGAGGAGGCCGACCCGGCCGACGTCGGCCCCGACGATCCCGCGTGGCTCTTCTACACCAGCGGAACGACCGGCGTGCCGAAAGGCGCCATGCTCACGCACCGCAACCTGCTGTTCCAGGCCCAGGCGTATTTCGCCGACATCGACCGGCTCGGGCCGCAGGACGCGATCCTGCACGCCGCGCCGCTCTCGCACGGCTCGGGCCTGTACGGGCTGCCGCACTTCGCCGCCGGGGCGGTGAACGTCATCCCCGAGAGCGGGCATTTCGAGCCCGAGGAGATCTTCGCTCTGCTCGATCACTGGCCGAACGCGTCGTTCTTCGCGGCGCCGACGATGATCGTGCGCCTGCTCGCCAGCCCGGCCGCGCGCACACCCGCGGCGCTGAAGACCATCGCCTACGGCGGCGCGCCGATGTACGTGGCCGATGCGCTGCGCGCGATCGAGCTGTTCGGCCCGCGCCTGTACCAGCTCTACGGCCAGGGCGAGAGCCCGATGACCATCACCGGCCTGCCGCAGTCGGCGCATGCCGCGCGCGAGCACCTGGAGACCTGCGGCTTCGAGCGCACCGGCGTGGAGGTGAAGATCTTCGACGAGAACGACGGGGAGCTCCCGCCCGGCGAGGTCGGAGAGATCGTCACCCGCTCGGACTGCGTGATGGCCGGCTACTGGACGAACCCGGAGGCGACCGCGAAGACCTTGCGCGGCGGCTGGCTGCACACCGGGGACCTCGGCAGCCTGGACGCGCAGGGTTTCCTCACCATCAAGGACCGCTCCAGGGACATGATCATCTCGGGCGGCG